>Ga0157357_1000027_pt1 | contig 62095 bp, 52 predicted proteins | sample AttcapACBM1_FD_111485 | JGI IMG/M metagenome (GOLD analysis project Ga0157357, IMG submission 111485) | Fungus gardens microbial communities from leaf cutter ant in Botucatu, State of Sao Paulo, Brazil - Atta capiguara ACBM1 | ecosystem: Host-associated > Fungi > Mycelium > Unclassified ... | reverse complement strand
GATGGTTTGCTGGAAGGCGTGACCCATGTGCAAGCTACCGGTGACGTTCGGCGGCGGGATCATGATGCAAAAGCTTTCCTGGCTGGTGTCGCCATTCGGTTTGAAGTAGCCCTGCTTTTCCCAATGCTCGTAAAGCGGCTGCTCGATATCTTGCGGGTTATATGTCTTATCCATTTCTGCTATGTCGTTTGCGGCTGTGGCGGCGTTGCCGTATTCAATTGGAAGCCAACGCTGTGATACGCTTTGTAGCGATCGCGCGCCAGCTGTTTGAGAGCGTCTTCGTAAGGAACGAAGTCTATCACTTCATGGAAAGCAGTAGCAAAATCTGCGAACTGCGGCAGCAGGCTGATCAGCAGGTCGCGTGGCGAATTGCCCCGACGCTGCGGCCATGCCAGCTCAACCGGTGCGCCGTAGCGCGGACCTTCCCCGGCGAGATTGTGCGGCACAAAGGCGTTGGCGGGGCGCTGCCACAGCGCCTCATCAAGCCGAATGGCTTGCTGCTCATCTTCACAGGCGATGAGCACCCGCTTACCGGCCCGCCAGCGTGTTTCCGCCAGATCGCACACCAGCGCTTCAACGGCGCTTAAGCCATCGCTGGATGCATCGGTTTCCAACACGTAGAAGGTTGCGTTTTTCATCGAATTGCCTGTTTAAAGAAAAGAAGGGCGGAGTAAGCTCCGCCCCGATGGGTTCGGTGGTCCGTACGATCAATCGTCGCCGTTCAGGCCAGCACGATTCAACAGGAACTGCGACAGCATCGGCACCGGACGACCGGTGGCGCCTTTGGCCTTGCCTGAACGCCAGGCTGTACCGGCGATGTCCAGATGCGCCCAGTTATATTTGCGCGCAAAACGGGCCAGGAAGCAAGCGGCGGTAATCGCCCCACCCGGACGGCCGCCAATGTTCGCCATATCGGCAAAATTGGATTCCAGCTGTTCCTGATACTCATCGGCCATCGGTAAACGCCAGGCGCGGTCGCCAGACTGCTCCGAGGCACCAATCAGTTCATGCGCCAGCGGATTGTGGTTCGACAAGAGTCCGCTGACGTGATGACCCAGGGCAATAACGCAGGCGCCTGTCAGTGTGGCAACGTCAATCACCACTTCCGGATCGAAGCGTTCCACGTAGGTCAGCGCATCACACAGCACCAGGCGGCCTTCAGCATCGGTATTTAACACTTCAACCGTCTGACCGGACATGGTGGTCAGCACGTCGCCCGGACGCATGGATTTGCCGTCCGGCATGTTCTCGCAGCCGACCAGCACGCCCACTACGTTCAGCGGCAGATTCAGTTCGGCGACCATGCGCATCACGCCATAAACCGAGGCCGCACCGCACATGTCGTACTTCATCTCATCCATGCTGTCCGCAGGCTTGATGGAGATACCGCCAGAGTCAAACGTCAGCCCTTTACCAACCAGCACAATCGGGCGCGCGTCGGTATCCGGGTTGCCTTTGTACTCAATGACCGACATCAGGGATTCATTATGCGATCCCGCGCCCACCGCGAGGTAGGCGTTCATGCCCAGCTCTTTCATCTGCTGCTCGCCAATCACGCGGGTCGTGATGTTTTTGCTGTAGGCATCCGCCAGCTGGCGCGCCTGAGATGCCAGGTACGCAGGATTACAAATGTTAGGCGGCATGTTGCCCAGATCTTTTGCCGCTTTCACACCGGCGGCCACCGCCAGCCCGTGCTGAATGGCGCGCTCACCGCTGGTAAGCTCACGGCGCGTCGGCACGTTAAACACCAGCTTACGCAGGGGACGACGTGGCTCCGCTTTGTTGCTCTTCAACTGGTCGAAGTTATACAGCGCCTCTTTCGAGGTTTCGACGGCCTGACGCACTTTCCAGTAGGTATTACGCCCTTTGACGTGCAGCTCGGTCAGGAAGCACACGGCCTCCATCGAGCCGGTGTCATTCAGCGTGTTGATGGTTTTTTGGATCACCTGCTTGTACTGGCGCTCGTCCAGCTCACGCTCTTTACCGCAGCCAATCAGCAGAATACGCTCTGACAGGATATTCGGCACATGATGCAGCAGCAGCGTCTGGCCCACTTTGCCTTCCAGTTCACCGCGGCGCAGCAGGGCGCTGATATAGCCGTCGCTGATCTTATCCAGTTGCTCGGCAATCGGTGACAGACGACGCGGTTCGAAAACACCAACTACAATGCATGCACTGCGCTGTTTTTCCGGACTACCGCTTTTTACACTGAACTCCATGCACTCTCCTGAATCTTAAAGACAACGGCCGCTGCTGCCGCTAGAATGTAGCGCATTCGTGACCCATTTATTAAGCGAAGCATTAAGACACATGCTGCTGGAGGTCATAATGGATCAGGGTGACAAGATGTTGTTTTTTCATCACCCAAACGCGATTACCATACATTTCTAGCGTCGACGACGGCCATTTATGAAGAAAAATGGCTAATAAGCGTTGAAATTAGCGATTTTCCTGCAAAAAGACAAGTTTTCACAGGCGTATTAAGCGTGATCATTATTAGATATCTGGTTCGGGAAACGCTCAAAAGCCAGCTGGCTATCCTGTTTATCCTGCTGTTGATCTTCTTCTGTCAGAAGTTGGTGAGGATTTTAGGGGCTGCGGTGGATGGCGAAGTGCCGACAAACCTTGTTCTGACGCTGTTAGGACTCGGCGTGCCTGAAATGGCACAACTTATTTTGCCCCTAAGCCTGTTTCTGGCGATTTTAATGACGCTCGGGCGGCTGTATACGGAAAGTGAAATTACCGTTATGCATGCCTGCGGCCTGAGTAAAGCGGTGCTGGTCAAAGCGGCGATGGTGCTGATGCTGTTCACCTCGGTGGTGGCGGCGGTTAACGTCATCTGGCTTGGTCCCTGGTCGTCGCGCTATCAGGAACAGGTTACCCAAAACGCCAAAGCGAACCCCGGTGCGGCTGCTCTTGCTGCGGGACAGTTCCAGACCTCCAGCGACGGTAGCGCCGTGCTGTTCCTTGAGAACGTCAAAGGCAATCAGTTTGGTCACGTCTTCCTGGCCCAGCTGCGGCCAAAAGGGAATGCGCGGCCTTCCGTGGTGCTGGCCGACAGCGGGCACATGGAACAGAAGAAAGACGGCTCACAGATTGTGACCCTGGATAAAGGGACCCGATTTGAGGGAACGGCGTTGCTGCGTGATTTCCGCATCACCGACTTCACTAACTACCAGGCTTACGTAGGTTATAAGCAGGCTACGCTGGATCCTAACGATGTAGACCAGGCCACGTTTGCTACGCTGTTATCGAACAAAACGCCTGAATTCAGGGCTGAGCTTCACTGGCGTATTACGCTGGTCTTTGCCGTGCTGGTCATGGCCTTGATGGTGGTGCCCCTCAGCGTGGTCAACCCGCGTCAGGGACGCGTGCTCTCGATGCTGCCCGCGATGCTGCTGTACCTGATTTTCTTCCTGCTGCAGAGTTCGCTGCGCTCAAGCGGGGCGAAAGGCCGCCTCGATCCGGCTATCTGGATGTGGGTGGTGAATATTAGTTATCTGGCGTTAGCGATCGTGCTTAACCTGTGGGATACCGTGCCGATGCGTCGAATTCGTGCGCGCTTTACACGCGGAGGATCGGTCTGATGTTTCGCGTTCTCGATCGTTATATCGGTAAAACGATATTTAATACCATCCTGATGACGCTGTTTATGCTGGTCTCGCTGTCCGGCATTATCAAGTTCGTCGATCAGCTGCGTAAAACCGGACAGGGTGCCTACAGCGCGCTGGATGCAGGTTATTACACCTTGCTGAGTGTGCCAAAAGACATCGAAATCTTCTTCCCAATGGCGGCCCTGTTAGGTGCATTGCTGGGGCTGGGAACGCTGGCGCAGCGTAGTGAACTGGTGGTCATGCAGGCGGCGGGCTTTACCCGCATGCAGGTGGCCCTGTCGGTGATGAAAACGGCGATTCCGCTGGTGCTGCTGACCATGGCTATCGGCGAGTTTGTCGCCCCTCAGGGCGAGCAGATGGCGCGTAACTTCCGTGCGCAGCAGCTTTATGGTGGCGCGCTGGTGTCGACGCAGAGCGGTTTGTGGGCCAAAGACGGCAACAACTTTATCTACATTGAACGTGTTAAAGGCGACGATGAAATTGACGGCGTCAGCATTTACAACTTCACTGACGATCGCCGTTTACAGAGCGTCCGCTATGCTGCAACGGCGAAATGGAATAAAGACAAGAAGTTGTGGGTGCTGTCTCAGGTGGACGAATCGAATCTGACCGATCCGAAACAAATCACCGGCTCACAAAGCCTGACTGGCGAGTGGAAAACCAGCCTGACCCCAGACAAACTGGGCGTTGTGGCGCTGGATCCGGATGCGTTGTCGATTACCGGCCTCTACGATTACAGCAAATACCTGAAGCAGAGTGGTCAGGAGTCTGGCCGTTACCGGCTGAACATGTGGAGCAAAATCTTCCAGCCGCTGTCCGTAGCGGTCATGATGCTGATGGCGCTGTCGTTTATCTTTGGTCCGCTGCGTAGCGTATCCATGGGCGTGCGCGTGGTCACCGGGATCAGCTTCGGCTTCCTGTTCTACGTACTGGATCAGATTTTTGGCCCGCTCAGCCTGGTTTATGGTCTGCCGCCGATTTTCGGCGCAATACTGCCCAGCTTTGCCTTCTTTGCCATCAGTCTGTTTATGCTGATAAAACGGCGATAAACGCTGACAGTCAGAAAGGCCGCGCGATGCGGCCTTTTTTTATGGCTGGTGTCGGTGACGAATCGAACGCCTGAATTTCACCGCCTGATGCGGTGGCGATCGTCACGTGCCAGTAAAGGTGCATCCGGTTGCCCTGATGTTTTACAGACTGGATTATCGATCTAGTAAGGTAAGGCATTCCTGAGGAACCCATCCATTTTCCCCAGAAGGCTTCTCAGCCCAGTACCAGCCGTTAAGCGCCTGCGTCACTATCAGGGCCTCACCGGGATGGACGGTTAACTCCTGTGCCCTATAGTCTTCCAGACAGACAATCTCATTTGGGCTCAGTGGCAAAAAGTATTGCTCTGGCGCCCAGCCCGCTTTGCCATCGGGCAGCGTAATCCATATCCATCCTCGCCATTCAAGATCGCAGTGGCTCACCACGGCTATCTCGTCGGCCTTAATCGTAATCGGATCGGGGAATGCCGACCTGTATTCATCGGTGACCACGGCCTGTGCTCTCATGATTTTTTCTCCTGCCATCTTACGAACAGCTTTAACAGACAGCTAAATCGGGTTTACCGGGCGGCGTGCCAGCAGCGCGTCTACATCACCGACACCATCCCCGCATTGTTGCCGACCTTGTAGGGCAGATCGCCTTCACCCGGCCGTGCTTCAGGAGAATACCGCTTCACAGGTCATCGCACTCCGTCACAAATCAACGCACCATACAGCGTCTCCGCCTCGGCTAACCTGCTCAGCAGGCAATATTCATCGGTCTGGTGCGCCATCGACGGCTCGCCGGGGCCCAGAATTATGCAGGGCGGATTGCCCAGCGCGGGCAACAGCAGTGAAGCATCGGTAAAGTAGGGCACAATGCGCGGCACCAGGGGGGCATCATGTAATGGCTGGCATCGTTGATAAACCGCCTGAATCCATGCGTGATCGCCTTCACTGAGTACCGCGGGCAGGTCCACCAGCGTAGATATCGTCACACCTTCGCCCAGTAAGGTGCTGAGCTGCTGACGGATGGTGGCGTGCTGAAGATTGGGCGCGCTACGAATATCCACGTCAAACTGCGTGCGGTCAGGCACGGAGTTAATGTTCAGGCCGCCTGTGATGCGCCCGACGTTGATCGTGGGCTGTTTCATCAGCGGATGCGGCGCGCCGGGGGAGAAATGCTGAATTTTACCCAGCGCATCGGCGGCCAGGTAGATCGCATTGATGCCCAGCTCCGGCATCGCGCCGTGCGCGGTTTTACCGCGTGTTTCACAGCGCAGCCACAGTGCGCCTTTGTGGCCGATAACCGGATAGTTCGCGGTGGGTTCGCCAACGATCAGCGCGCCCACCTCGGGCAGGTCAGCGGTATCGATCAGCGCCCGCGCGCCGTCGCAGCCGGTTTCCTCACCGCCGGTAATCAGCAGCACCACGCCCGGCCCCTGGCGAATGGCCTGCTGGTGCGTGACGCAGGCCACGGCAAAGGCGGCAACGGCCGCTTTCATATCGCTCGATCCCCGGCCATAGAGCCGATCGTCCACGATCTCGCCAAAGGGATCGTGTTGCCAGTCGGCGTTACCGAGCGGCACCGTATCCAGATGGCCGGTAAAGGCCAGCGCAGGTCCGGCCTGCTCGCCGCGCAGGCGGGCTATCAGGTTATGGCGTCCTTCGCCGAAGGATGACAGCGTGACCTCGAAGCCGTTTTCCTCCAGCCAGCCGGCAAAAAACATCATGCAGGCGGCTTCGTTACCCGGTGGATTGAGGGTATCAAAGCGGATCAGCTGTAACGCCAGATCCGCCGTGCGGGTAAGGGCCATCAGTGGCGAACCGTTAACCAGTCAAGACAGTTGATCCACAGCTGGCGATAACCCTGCCACTGGGCAAATTCCTGCGGCAACCAGTGGGCAGACATATCGCTGGTCCACACCAGCGAGCGGCCCTGCTGATATTCGCGCACCGCCAGCAACGGATGCGCGGTGCCGGCAATGGTTGCCAGCAGTTTGCCTTCAGGGTGCATTTCCACTTCGTTATAGCCCAGTAACCACGGCCATTCGTCGGGCATGTCGGTAAACAGCGCATGGGATTCGGTGACGCTCGGATAAGAGCCTTCGGGCGTTTCGATGCGGTCGTCCCAGGCCAGGCAGCGTACCGGCAGCACTTTCTCGACCGCCGTGTTGCGATAGCGCGCGCCGCCGTTGATGCCCTGAAAACTGAAGTAGCCGCCGATCATCATCAAGGCACCGCCCGCCGCCACATAGTCGTGGATCAGCGTCAGACGGTTCGCCGTGCGCTGGCTCTTCAGCCAGGTATCCGGATGCAGCAGCAACGTGTTCGCGCCGATATCCGACAGAATGATCGCGTCCCACGCTTGCAGCCCGGCCAGCGTCAGCGGAAATTCGGTCGCCGCCGCGTGCGCGGGCATATAGGTGATGGCATAGTCGCTGTCGGCCAGCGCCGCCATAAAGTCGGTTGCACCATTGTGCCAGGTGGCGGTGGCAAACTGATCGAAGCCTTTAACGTGAACGGACGTGCTGGTCCAGGATTCCCCGACCAGTAAAATTTTCTTCTGCATTACGGTTCTCCCTTACCCACCAAAAACGCGCTGTGGGTTAGCAATCAGTAAGGTTTCAAGTTGTTCGCCGCTCACGCCGTGGCGTTTCAGGCGCGGAACAAAATGTTTAAGGATGTAGCCATAGCCGTGGCCGCCGTAGCGGGTCAGCATGGTTTTCAGGAACACGTCCTGGGACAGCAAAATCTGCTCAATAAAGCCGTCATCGATCAGTTCACGGATGGCGCGGGCGTTCTCTTCGTCGGACGGTGACTGCGCGGACTCGTCGGCGTAGTAATAGCTCATGCCGATCATGTCGTATTCCAGAAACGCACCGCGCTGGGCCAGCTCACGCTGATAGCGCTTGTCGGCAAAGCTGGGATTCATGTGGCACAGCACCACGTGGCGCAGATCGGCCCCTTCGTGTTCAAGAATATCCAGCACCTTGTGCCCCAGCCGCTCCCAGCCGGGCAGATGCACCTCAATCGGCACCCGGGTTGCTGCACTGGCCCGGCCCGCCGCCCGCAGGGATTTTTCCTCGCTGGCGGTAAAGCGGCTGGACACGCCGATCTCACCGATCAACCCGGCGAGTACTTCGGGTTTTTCTTCCCGGCCGCCAAGGTCGTAAATCAGCTTGTCAGCTAACGCCTCGACGCTAATCGTTTTCACCCATTCCGGATGCGAAGGCTCCAGGTACAGGCCGGTGCTCATGATGATGTTCAGCCCGGTCAGGCGGGCGATGCGCTGCAATGCCTTGGGATCCCGACCGATGCCGATATTGGTAGGATCGACAACCGTGTCACCGCCGAGAGCACGGAACTTCATCAGCTCCTCAATCGCCAGATCCACATCGAACAGCTGACAATTATCGCGGCTGATTAACGGGTTAAGCGACAGTTCGCCCAGGTTTTCCATACTCACCGGCATTTCCGCTAAATGGCGATCGCCACAGCAGCAGGGCGGCACCCACTTGCCGGACGCATCCAGCAGAATGTGTTCATGCATCAGCGTCACGCCCATCTCACTGACCGGCAGCGGCCCCAGCACCGTCATGACATAGCCGCTGTTGATGCCGAGCGGTAGGGGATCCGGATGCCGAAAAATAGAGTGTTTCATTGGCTATCCTTTTGCCGCCGCGCGGGTCGGGTTGAGAATGCGGGTATTCAGCCAGATCGCCAGCAAAATAATCGTACCGGTCGCGATCTGCGTGTAAAAAGGAGAGATGTGCGACAAAATCAGGCCGTTCTGAATAATGGCAATCGACAGCGCGCCCAGCAATGTACCGATGATGGTGCCGAAGCCGCCAAACAGGCTGGTACTGCCCAGCACCACCGCCGCAATCACCTGTAACTCAAAGCCTTCGCCCTGGTTAGAGGAGCCGCTGCCCAGACGGGCGGTGATAATCATGCCCGCCAGCGCGGCAGCCATGCCGCTGAGGATATAGACCTTCATGGTCACGGCTTTGGTGTTAATCCCGCTGCGGCGCGCGCCTTCGGCATTCGCGCCAATCGCGGTGACATAGCGACCAAAACGCATATGATTAAGCACGATATGGCCGACAATCAGCACCACAATGCCGATCAGCGCCGGCATCGGCACGCCCAGCACTTTCGCGCGCCCCATAAAGGCAAACAGGCTGTCGGCAGGAATGGGAATGGAATAGCCCTGGGTAATCAGCAGCGCGACCCCGCGCACCACGGCTAAGGTGGCAAGCGTGACGATAAAGGCCGGAATGCCCTCATAGGCGATAAAGAAGCCGTTGATAGCGCCCACCAGCGCGCCCAGCAGCAGGCCGCCCAGCAACACCACCGGCCAGGGCAGTCCCCAGTTGTTCAGCGCAATAGCCGACAGCGCACCGACCAGCGCCAGCGTCGATCCCACCGAAAGATCGATCCCGCCCGTGGTGATCACCAGGGTCATCGCCGTGGCGACGATCAGCAGAGGCGCGCTCTGGCGAATGATATTGAGCCAGTTAGCACTGCTGAGAAAGTTGCCGGTGATCAACGAAAACACCACGCAACAGAACACAAAGAACAGCGCGATGCTGACCACGCCAGAGTGATTGTGCAGCAGGCGACGCGGCAACGAGTGTTGGGCCATACGGGAACCGCTCAGATTCATAATAGTCATCCTGTTACCTCGCTCAGTGCGTCGCCGCAGAGCGGGCGACAAATTTTTCGCCCACGATCAAATTCACAATTTCGCCCAGATCGGTGTCCGCCACCCGGCGGTCTGCCACGTTGGTGCCTTCGTACATCACCATGATGCGATCGCAGACCAGGAACAGATCCTGCAGGCGATGGGTAATCAGGATCACGCTGACGCCGCGCGCCGATACCCGACGAATCAGCTCCAGCACCGCTTCCACCTCGGCCACGGCCAGCGCGGCGGTGGGCTCATCCATGATCAGCACTTTGGGATCGAAGGCGGCCGCGCGTGCAATGGCAATCGCCTGACGCTGTCCACCGGACAGATTGCGCACCAGCAAACGCGTATCAGGAATGGAAATGCCCAGGCCTTTCAGCATTTCGCGCGCATCAGCGTGCATTTTCTCTTCATCAAGAAACGGAATGCCGAGGATCGATTTCATCGGCTCGCGCCCCATAAACAGGTTGCCCGCCACATCCACGGTGTCGCACAGCGACAGGTCCTGATAAACCATTTCGATATGGCAGCGGCGAGAATCCGCCGGATTGTTGAACTGCTGCTCTTCACCGTCAATGCGGATCGTGCCGCTGGTGGGCACCACCGCGCCAGACAGCACTTTGGTCAGCGTGGACTTGCCCGCGCCGTTATCGCCCACCAGGCCCAGCACTTCGCCGGGCGCCAGCTGTAAGTTCACGCCGCGCAGGGAACGTATCGCGCCGTAGGTTTTGGTTATATTCACCATCTCTACCCGTGCCGGGGCAGTTTGTGATTGCTGCATTCGATAACTCCCATCACCACTAACGGGAAAAGCTGAACAGAGATAAAAAAACTTTATCGTGCACGGTTTACGCCCTTGTAAACCGGTTTACCTGCCAGATAAAGCCCTCATACATAATCTCTGAACAACCGCTGTAACGATATTTGCTTGCCAGATACGTCATTGCAGCATCCGTGCCAGCCTGCAACACAGGCAGTACACATCCGGTTTAACACGTTGTTTTTAAACACGTTTAAATGTTAATTTTTGGTAAACCGGTTTACTAACTATAACGCGAAGAAATTAAAAAGCGCGTTATTTGCGCTAAAGTTGTGCACTTTTGCGCCATTTTGGGACGCTGTTAACACATTCGTATCGAATCGCGCGCCACCCATTCCACCGCAAGGCGGGTTTCAGGGGGAATATCGGGCTCGTTATTCAGGATGCGCAGCATAATGTGAACCGCCGTGCGGCCCAGTTCCCGGGCGGGCTGGCGGATGGTGGAAATGCGGGGTTGGGTAAAATCGGCATAGGTGGCGTCGTCAAATCCCACCAGCGACAGCGCCTCGGGAGCCTGTAACCCGCGTGCGCGCAGGCCATCCAGCAAGCCCAGCACCAGATAGTCACTGGCGGCAAACACGGCGGTTGGGCGGTGCGGCCGGCTGAACAGGTGTTGAAGCGCCTGTTCGCCAAACTCACGCTGGTATTCGCCGTACATCACCCATTCAGGCGGCACGGTCAGGCCCGCCTGCGCCATGGCGGTGCAGAAGCCCTGATAGCGTTCGCGCACGCTCATCAGCTCATCCGGCCCGCCAACAAACGCGATATGACGATGACCGGCGGCGATCAGCTTTTCGGTAGCAATGCGCCCGCCCTGCACGTTATCGGCGAACACCTTTGGCACTCTGCTGCCGGGAATATCTTCATCCAGCAGCACAATACGCTGGTGACGGTTAATTTCCTTACGCAGCAGCCCGTTATCCGGGTGGTTGGTGGTAAACAGCAAACCATCCACCTGGCAGGTATCCAGCCAGCGGATAAACTGGCTTTCTTTGCCGGGATGGTTGCGGGTGATGCAGAGCACAAGGCTGTAGCCACAGGCCGAAGCGGCTTCTTCCGCCGCGTCCGCCAGTTCGGCGAAGAAAGGGTTAGTAATATCGGGCAGGACCAGCCCTAAGGTTTCACTGCCGCCTTTGCTCAGGCGGCGCGCCAGGCTGTTGCCGCGATAATCCAGCTGGCGAATGGCGGCTTCAATGCGGTCGATGGTGTCCTGCGGCAGCATAATGCTTTGATTCATATAGCGGGATACGGTCGCTTTTGACAGCCCGGCCAGCGTCGCTACGTCGGATAACAGCACCCGTTTTTTAATCATATCCACAGCCATCTTGCCCAGAATCGGCTATCTGTAACACAGTTACGCGCGCCGGATACAGTATTTTTGCGCTGCCCCTGGCGATAAAATAATCGCTTGACAAAATCTGAGCGGAAGAGAAAGGTAGAGACAGTTTACCGCATTACCCGGGAGTCACTCCCACACCGGCTTAGCCCGTTTCAGGTGTTCACCATAATGGACAGTGAGCAGAAACGCGGTTATTCAGGTTCAGGCTGAATAAGCCATTCACACGATATTTGCCCGCCAACAATAATCCCTCTGCATTTCGATGCGGAGATCGACTGGTTATCGCACATTCCCGACGAGGAATTTTAAGATGATGGCATTTAACACCAGAAAACTGCGTTCTGTTGCGCTGGCAACGGGCTTACTGGCAGCGGGTTCGTTTTTTACTTTGGCTCATGCAGCACCGACTTATGCGCTGGTACAGATCAACCAGCAGGCCCTGTTCTTTAATCAGATGAATCAGGGCGCACAGGAGGCAGCGAAAGCCAGCGGTAAAAATTTAGTGATTTTCAACGCCAACGATAATCCCGTGTCGCAAAACGACGCGATCGAAAATTATATTCAGCAGGGCGTGAAGGGCATTATGGTGGACGCGATTGACGTCAACGGCATTATGCCTGCGATTAAAGAAGCGGCCGCCGCTAAAATACCGGTGATTGCGATTGATGCGGTATTACCGGCGGGCCCACAGGCGGCGCAGGTGGGCGTGGATAACCTGGAAGGCGGTAAGATTATCGGCAAATATTTTGTCGATTACGTGGCGAAAAATATGGGCGGCAAAGCGCGGTTGGGCATTGTGGGCGCGCTGAACTCAGCCGTGCAGAACCAGCGTCAGAAAGGCTTTGAAGACACCATTAAGAGCAATCCTGGCATTACCGTCGCGGACGTGGTGGATGGCCAGAACGTGCAGGACACCGCGATGACGGCAGCAGAGAACCTGATCACCGGCAACCCGGACCTGACGGCCATCTATGCCACTGGTGAACCGGCGTTACTGGGCGCGATTGCGGCCGTAGAGAACCAGGGGCGGCAGAAAGACATCAAGGTGTTCGGCTGGGATCTGACGTCAAAGGCGATCACCGGTATCGATAACGGTTATGTCACTGCCGTTCTGCAGCAGGACCCGAAAAAAATGGGTGAAGAGGCGGTCAAAGCTTTGAACGCGGTGACGTCCGGCAAAACCGTGTCGAAAACCATTCTGGTACCGGCGACGGTCGTCACCAAAGCCAACGTGGACAGCTACCGCGCGATGTTTAAGTAACGCCTGACTCGCCGCCTGCACTCAGCAGTGCGGCGAGTTCGTTTACGGAGGGGAAGGCACTCAGCGTGCCGCGACGGCTCACCGTGATGGCGGCGGCCTGACTGGCGTGAGTAAGTGCTAACTTATCAATCTGAACCTGGCGCCTGAGTGCCGACGCCAGCATGACGGCAAGAAAGGTATCGCCCGCGCCGGTGGTATCCAGCGCCTCGACGGGCGTGGCAGGGCAAAACTCGCGGCGGTCGCCCTGAATCAGCCAGGCACCCGCGCTACCGTGAGTAACCACTAACGTTTTAACCGCTTCAGGATGCAACTGCCGGGCTTCGTGCTGATTCACCACGGCAATATCCACCAGCGGCCAGCAGGCACTGAACCCGGCATGGACCGGCGAAGGGTTAAAGACGGTGATCAGGCCACGCGACTTCGCAAGCTGGAACAGCGCATGGGTTTTCTCCGGCGAGAAATTGCCCTGCTGCACCAGGACATCGCCAGCGCGTGCCGCGGCCAGATGTGCACTGATGATATCAATGCTCAACGCATCGGCTGCCCCGGTGCTGGTAATAATGGCGTTGTCGCCGTCGGCGCTGTTGAGAATAAGCGAAGTATCGCTAAAGGGATGAACCGGTTCAGCGGGCACAAAATAAAGCGGCTCCTGAGTGAGCTGCTGGCGAAGAGTTATTCCATTGTTGTCTTTGCCCGTCGCGGCAATTAAATGGGTTTCTATGCCGCAGCGGGATAACAGAATCGCCTGATTCGCGCCTTTACCGCCGATATCCTGCGAAACTTTATTTCCATGAACCGATGCGCCTTTTAGCGGAATATCGGCAATGCTCCAGGTTTCATCGACAGTGATATTTCCGGCCACATAAACACGCATAGTGTTTCCCTGAACAGGATAAAGACAAGATGGTTGCTATATCAGCAGAAAAAAATGATGCAATACAAGCGATATTTTCCCGCCCCAAAGCGGTCATTGGCGTGATTCACTGTGACCCGTTTCCCGGCTCGCCTAAATACCGGGGGAAATCAGTTAAGGCGATAACAGAGCGTGCCCTGCGCGATGCGGAAAATTATATTTGCGGCGGCGTTCATGGCCTGATTATTGAAAACCACGGCGATATTCCGTTTTCAAAACCCGAGGATATTGGCCCGGAAACCTCAGCCCTGATGGCGGTTATTACGGAAAAAGTGCGCGAACGGTTTGGCGTGCCGCTGGGCATTAACGTGCTGGCGAACGCGGCGCTGCCGGCCTTTGCCACTGCGCTGGCGGGCGGGGCGGATTTTATCCGCGTCAACCAGTGGGCGAATGCTTACATCGCCAATGAAGGCTTTATCGAAGGGGCCGCCGCCAAAGCGTTGCGCTACCGCAGCCAGCTGCGTGCCGAACATATTCGGGTGTTTGCCGACAGCCATGTTAAACACGGCAGCCATGCGATAGTGGCCGACCGCTCCATTCAGGAACTGACGCGCGATGTGGACTTCTTTGACGCGGACGCCGTGATCGCCACCGGACAGCGCACCGGCGACAGCGCCACCCTGGACGAAGTCGACGAGATCCGCGCCGCCACCGGCTTACCGCTGCTGGTGGGGTCGGGCGTCACGCCTGCCAATGTCTGCCAGATCCTGGGCCGCACCCAGGGCGTGATTGTCGCCAGCGCGCTCAAGGTGGACGGCGTCTGGTGGAACGATGTGGATTTGGAAAGGGTTAAACACTTTATGGCCGTGGCGCAGGCGGCGCTGGATAAGGCCTAGCCGCCGTTTAGCGTCAGCAACAGGCAACAAAAAACCCCGCGGGTGAGGCGAGGTTTTTTGTTTACGTCAGCACGGTTACGTGCGGTGCACATCATGCATTATCAACGTTTTGAACTATACGAATTAATCCGGCATGGTGCAAGCAGGTGATGCTTTATTGTACGCTCTGATTGGATTGGATTGGATTGGATTGGTTTGAGGCTTCGCTCGCAATCATTGTATTTGCCTGTTTATTTATACAGTTTTTTTGTTATGCTTTTCCAGGTTGATGTGCTCTGAGGCCGCCCCGTGCTGTGAAAGATGCGTTTCATGACCGACAAGTCCTGGCTGCAACGGGTGGTGCCGTCAGTGCCTTAACCTCCAGGGGCACATCATGCATTATCAACCTAATCAGCCTGTTACAGGCAGCGGAAAGGGTCGCAGGCTGTAAGTGCTCCTGACCACAGGAGCCAGCGTATGAGATGGATAGAAATCGCTCGCGTATGTCTTAAGCTCATGGTTGCACTACTGCAACTGCTTGAAATTATCGTGAAGTCCTTCAGGTAAATCACCTTCAGGCCGCACCTGAGGGAGGTGATATTCACCTCCCTTTAATCACAGGGTTCGAAAAAGCAGAGCGGTTACGTCAGGCCAGCCAGCCTTTCACCACCGGCAGCACCGCCGGAATCTGCGACAGCAGGTAGAGAATCAGCCCGATGGTGCCGCCCACCAGCGTGCCGTTGATGCGGATAAACTGCAGGTCCTTACCGATATTCAGCTCGATCTGCTGCGACATATCGCGCGCATCCCAGCTTTTCACCGTGTCGCTGATATGGCGCGTCAGGAACGCCGCGAATTCTGGCGCGACGCTGCGGGCAGCGTCTTCCAGATGCTGATTCATTGAGCTGCGCAGCCCTTCATCGGCGGCCAGGGTTTCGCCCAGCCACAGCGCCGCCTGACGGACCTTGTCCTGCACTTTTGACGCCTCGCTGTTGAGATCCGTTTTCAGCCAGTCGCGCAGATCGCCCCACAGCTCGCCAATATAGCGGTTCAGCGTGGGATCGTCTTTCAGCCAGCCTTTGATCACCTCGGCGCGCTCGGCCATCTCGGGATCGTTTTTCAGCTTTTCGATCAGGCGATCCACCGCGCGATTAAAGCCCAGCCGCAGCTCGTGGCCCTGATCCAGCGCCACATCATCCAGCAGGGAATCCACCGCGTTGGCCACCAGCTCTGCGCTGTGCTCCCCCAGCCATTCGGTCGGCAACATTTTGGCCTTGATGGGGTGCTCGCGCTTCAGCCAGCGCACCAGCTGGCTGGCGATAAATTCCCGGGTGCTGGGCTTATGCAGCAGCCGCAGGAACTGCTCGACCGCCGCATCCAGCAGTTCCTGATGCCGGTTATTTTTGGTCAGGCTTTCCAGCATCAGCGCGCCGCTCTGGCTGAGATCCACCTTGTCGATCGCCTTATGCACCGCGCGGCGCATAAAGTGCTGGATGCGCGCGTCATCGGTCAGATCGAGAAAGCCGCGCATGACCTGCAGCAGGTGGCGACCGATCTGATCGGCATTGCCGGGCGCGCTCAGCCAGGTGGCCAGCATCTGCGAGGGATCGTGACGGCGGATCAGATTCAGCAGCGAATCGGTATCCAGAAACTTTTCCTGCACAAAGCGGCCCAGATTCTCCCCGATGCGATCTTTATTGCGCGGGATGATCGCCGTATGACGGGCAATAAACGGCACCGGTACGCGGCGAAACAGCGCCACCACCGCAAACCAGTCAGCCAGCGCGCCGACCATCGCGGCTTCGGCGATGGCTTTGATGCCGCTGACGTAAAAGTTGGGCGGCAGAAACAGGGTAACCACAAAGGTCGCGGCAGCCAGCAGCAGCAGCGACAGCGCCAGACGTTTGGTCCGTTTTAGTTCACGTTGTTTATCCATGTCCTGATCTTAGCAGCTTGCCTGATGATTAAGTATAAAATGCCGGTTTGCGCCCGTGTTACCCCGAACAGAATGGGGCTTGTTTAACGCAGTAAATTTGCGACAAATTAGATGAGTAGTGAGATGAATCACACCAAAATTTATCCCTGGATAACGGCTTTCGTGAATCAGGTGCCCGGCATCAGAAACAGGATTCAATGCACGAAACGGATCAGGGTTAAATCACGGGTTAACCGGCGACGGGCAGCCGAAACGAATCAAGTCTCCAGCAGCGCACTGACGCTGGGAAGTAAGGTACATTGCCGACAAAAAAAGGACTATAATCCCATTTATCGCTACCTAATGGGAATAAATTCCCATTATGATGTCAGACGTTGAATGCCGATTCCTGTAGGGCTTGCTCGGCCCGGCCAATGCCTAAGCCCTTAGCAACATGTCGCCACGACTTCACCGCGCTCAGCACCTCATCGTAGATTTTCGTTGCGTCACTCTGTGACAGCCTGAAGAAATCTTTTACCTCAAAAGCGAGTCGGTAATCGAGCGAGTTGTCTGAATCATTAATATTGAGATGAAGCCCTTGCTTGCCGACAATCGGGTTTACGTCATAAGCCGGTGATAACGTCCAGCCCTGCCGTGTGAGCAAGAAACCGTGATTGCGCAGATGGTCGTCAGTATTCGATACGGCAATATTCAACACGATTCTGCGCCATAGCTGGGCTAAATCGGCTTTTGTTTGCGCGCCCTGAGTGGAGAGAAATTCGGCGATTTCTAAATAACTGGCCCCCTGCGACTGCTCACCATCATAGTAGTGAAGCTGTGTCATTGCCGATGAAAAATGAATCCGCTTTTCACCCTCGCGATCGAAGCGGCGAGTTAAAAAGGTATGGTGTGTTGATGAAAACCGCCTGATTTCGGCAGGAGACATATTAACGCCAGCCGCGATGGCCAACTGATGGCACACCATCTCCCATGCACCGATGTCACAGGTGTCTGTGGTGTTGGGAAACTTGGCGATCCACAGCTGGTTATTCTCATCGGTCACACAGGCCTTTGGCCTTGCACCGCCTAATGATGACCCTGGTGAAATCAGCATTTTCAACCAGGCGTAATATTCATCACTATCAATATTTTCATCTTTTTCAATTTGTAGGGCGGCATGCTCTAATTCTCGCAGCGCCGCGATTGGCGGGGCGGCAAAATCACTGTTGTTATCCAGAAAATCATCGCATCCTGATTTCCTGAATCGAATACCGCCCATTCGATAAGCATCATGTACGCCCAGAAGATAATCCAGCTCAGTCAGTCGACTATTCGCCCGCATGCCCTTACGCGCTTCAATCGCTGCGCGACGCTGCATCAAAATACGCCCCCAGCGATCGGGTGACGAATCGAGAAAAGCGCGGAAGTTTTTATTTGCTTCGTCGTTGTAGAGTTCCCCTGAGTGAAGCGTCAGCATAGGATCGATTTGCAAACGGTGGGGAGAGGTTAAAAATGCGTTGTCATATGAAAAGCTGAATACACCGCCACGACTGGAATCACTGTAAGAAAGGTGGCCCAGCAATAAAGGTTTCTCTATGGGTTGCCAGTCTGCATAGACCTCAATGCTTTCACGACTCATTTTGAACCTTCCAGCAGTTTAATGTTTTGCAGCTTGATACCGACCTCATCGTGAGCCGCCATTTCTGCAAAATTGTTTTCCATTCCCAGCACGGCCATGATTTTTAAATAGGTGCCAATGGCAACGCCCGGATCGCCTGCGAAGGCCTTGTTTATCGTCTTATGATCAAAACCGGTTCGCTCGCATAGCAATTTTTTAGTGAAGCCACGGCGTTTCATCGCCAATAGCAAATCCTCACCAAAGTGCATGAGGATTTTGCGTTGCCTGGGAAACAACACATTGTGCAAATCTCGTTTTGCCATCAACCTATCATCCGGGACTAAATTCCCAATTTTGGTTCAATGATGGGAATATAGTCCCTTTTTTGAAGTTGTACAATCAATCTTCGTTTTGACCCTTTCAACGCGAATTCGCATAATTTATGCCTCTGAGCGGGTAGCGAGAACATCACCCCAACCTGATTTCTGTACGTAAAAGCGCAGAACTGTCATAGAAATGTCAGTTCAGCGTATATCGTTAAGCTCATTATCAATGCGGAGCGCAGGGGAAAAAGCGTGCGCGACAGTGGATAGCTTGGCCATTACCGTTTCATGATGGCGATAGCCACGGGGATGCATGTCAGACATGGTGAAAGTATGCGACATTTCTGATCGTTAACGCCCTACAAAATTGCTATTGGTTATCCTCGCAGCAGCGCACCCATAGCACGCTTTATCCGGCGCTTGTCACTCAGATTTAGTGCACGACTGGCGCATGTCGTGGAAAATTTGTTAAGAAAGTGGATGTTCTTGAGTGGCTTATTTGCATTAATTGTTCAATTTACTCTGGGCTCAACCGCAATGCACTGTGCGGTATCTCAATTTGTTGACACACCCTATCCATGGAACCAGACCAGGAGAATTCACGTGAAAGCAATCGCAACGGCAACCGCAAGTCTGTTGATGTTAATGAGTGGCGTATCCGCGCAGGCGGAAGGGCTGACCACCTCGCAGGATGGTAAAAACCTGACCGTCAGCTTCGGCCAGCCCACCATTAAGCAGGTGCTGCATTACCGTAAAATGTACGACAAAAAACCCTTCCCCGATGCCGAAATTTATTATTACGACAACGGCACCTATAAAATCATCTCGCAGGGGGAAAACCACTACGGCGTTTACGTGATGCAGGGCAAGTTTGATGATGAGACCTTCACTGTGCGCTTTATCTCGCTGCCTTCCACCGACTGGGGCAACAAAACCGCCTTCCATCAGCTGACCTTTGTGCGCGGCGACAAGCAGAACGTGTTTATCCAGAACGCGATTGTTGATACCGGCGAGGCGATCGCCCAGCAGAACGGCACCTACACCCAGGAAAAGAACACCGTCACCAATCCGGTGTCCACCAGCTGGAAACACAAGTAGCGTTGAGGTGGCAGCCCGGCTGCCACCGTATTTTACCGACGGCGTCCGCCAAACAGGCTGCCCAGCACGCCGCGAACGATCTGGTTAGTAATCTGACGTCCCGCGCTTTTTGCCATGGTTTGCACCACGCCGTCCCGCTTGCCGCCGCGCGGACCGGTGCTGCCAAACAGAATGTCTTTTAATCCCCCCAGAATGCCGTCATCCACTGCTACCGCATTGCCTTTGGCTTCGGGCGCATTGGCCTTGTCACTGGCGGCCTGAACGCCCTGTTGCAGACGTTCGTAAGCCGATTCCCGATCGACTTCTGTGTCGTACTTGCCCGACAGCGGAGAATGGTTGATCAGCCCGTTGCGCTCGTCCGTGTTCACCGGCCCCATGCGCGAGCCGGGTGCGATCACCATCGCCCGCTCCACTACCGACGGGCTGCCTTTGGCATCCAGAAAGGAGATCAGCGCTTCGCCGGTGCCCAGCGCCTGTATCGCCTCCACGGTCGTAAACGCCGGATTGGCGCGCAGGGTTTCGGCGGCGGTTTTCACCGCTTTTTGATCGCGCGGGGTAAAGGCGCGCAGCGCATGTTGCACCCGGTTGCCTAGCTGGCCCAGCACGCTGTCGGGAATGTCCGCCGGATTCTGCGTCACAAACCAGATCCCTACGCCTTTGGAGCGGATCAGGCGGATCACCTGCTCAATCTTCTCCAGAAGCACCGGCGGCGCCTCGTTAAACAGCAGGTGCGCCTCATCAAAGAAGAACACCAGCTTCGGTTTATCCAGATCGCCCGCTTCCGGCAGGTGTTCATACAGCTCTGACAGCATCCACAGCAGGCTGGTCGCGTAAAGTTTGGGCATCTGATACAGCTTCTCGGCCGACAGGATGTTAATAACGCCTTTGCCGTTGCTGTCAACGCGCATCCAGTCGCTAATCTCCAGCATAGGCTCGCCAAAGAAGTGCTCTGCACCTTGCTCCTCCAGCGCCAGCAGCCCGCGCTGGATCGCGCCCACTGAGGCGCTGTTAATGTTGCCGTACTGCGTCTGAAAGCTTTTCGCGTTATCGCCGATGTACTGCGTCATGGCGCGCAGATCTTTAAAATCCAGCAGCAGCAGGCCCTGATCGTCGGCAACGCGGAAGATGATTTGCAGCACGCCGCTCTGCACCTCGTTCAGGTTCAGCAGCCGCGCCAGCATCAGCGGCCCCAGATCCGACACCGTCGCGCGCACCGGATGGCCTTTCTCGCCGAAAATATCCCACAGCACCACCGGACTGCTGGTCGGCTGCCAGTCGGTCACACCGATGTTGGCCAGCCGCGCCTGCAGCTTTTCGCTGCTCTGGCCTGCCATCGCCACGCCGGTTAAATCGCCTTTCACATCCGCCATAAACACCGGCACGCCGATGGCAGAGAAGGATTCCGCCAGCTTTTGCAGCGTCACGGTTTTGCCCGTGCCGGTGGCACCGGTGATCAGGCCGTGGCGGTTTGCCATCTGCGGCAGCAGGTGCAGTTGAACGTCAGGGGTTTGGGCGATAAGCAGGGAAGCGGTCATAGCGCGGCACTCATAAACAGTCAGTCATGCGTTAAGCATAGCCAGCGGGGCGGCAGACGTGAGTGAATATTGCGTGCTGCCGCCCTGAAATTTACTTCTCCACCTCTTCAAAATTCAGCAGCGTGACGCCAATCCCCTGTTGCGCGTGCGTCACGTTCTTGCGCAGCGCCACCTGCACCTCGCCCTGCAGCATCACCACGTAAGGCGAGTTCTGCTGAAGCTGCTGTTGCAGCGAGACGTAATCGGCCCGGCGCTTCGCAGCATCGCTTTCTCCGGCGGCTTTGCGCGTCAGGGCGCTCAGCTCCGGAATATCCCAACCTACGCGCCAGGCCAGGGTTTTGCTGCCGTTCGGCACGTTATAGGCGAAGGTGCTGGCGTTGGTGTTGGGATCGATGTAGTCCGCGCCCCAGTAGGTAAAGATGGATTCAAAGTTGCGGCTGCGCATCTTGCTCCACAGCTCGGATTCCGCCACCGGCTGGATATCCAGATTTACATCCGCCTTCGCAAAGCTCGACTGCAGCGCCTGGGCAATATCGATATAAGGCGGCTGATTCACCACCGACAGCGCGATATGCGCGCCGGGCTTAATACCGCCTTTGGCTAAAATCGCTTTGGCCTTCTCGACATCGTAGTGGAACGGTTTGGTTTCCAGCGCGCCGTCAAAGCCCTGGGGCAGGAAACTCTGGTGTACGCGATATTGCCCCTTCAGCAGCTGATTCGCCAGGCTGTCGTAGTCCACCAGCCAGCGCGCGGCCTGCCATAAGGCCGGATTGCCCAGCGCAGGCTGCTGCGTACTTTTGGTGTTAAAGCCGAGATAGTAGATCAGGCTGGAGGGAAAGGCGGCAATGTGAACGTTGGGATCGCTTTTCAGCGAGGCAAGCTGATCCGGCCCCAGCTGGTACGCCGCATCCACATCGCCCTGCTGGATCAGCAGCCGACGGGTGCCCGGATCGGCCACGCCTTTCAGCAGCACCCGTTTCAGGTGCGCTTTCTGGGTGCTGTTGGGATTGGCCTCCAGCACCAGCGCCTGCAGGGGCACGAACTGCTTGATTGCGTAGGCCGCGCTGCCCGCCGAGTGGGTTTTCAGCCAGCCATTGCCGAAGTCGTTATTGGCGGCATGTGACTGCGCCAGCTTGCTGTCAACGATGGAGGAGACCGGGGCAGTCAACAGGCGCAGGGCCAGATCCTGCCCGATCTCTGCCGGCCAGCGCAGCTCCAACTGATGATCGTTGATCACGGTGAACTGCTGATCGATGTTCTCCGGCGTCCAGCCAAATTCCCCGAGGATAAACGAGGGCGCTTTGTTCAGCTTCACCGCGCGGGTAAAGGAGAACACCACGTCCTGCGCCGTTAACGGATTACCGCTGGCAAAGCGGGCTTTGGGATTAAGGTTAAACACCAGGCTGTGCGGGGTTTTGCCCGCCTGCCAGCGCAGGGCCGCCAGCGGGGCCAGCTTCTGCGGATCCTGATGGTCCGGCTCTAGTAACGTCTGATAGATATTACGCAGGCTGCTGTTGCTGACGGTTTCAAAGCTTTCCGCCGGATCGAAACTGATAATGCCGTCCAGCGGCACGGCGACCACAAACGTATCTTTCGGCGTTGCCGCGTGGGCGGCAGAGGAGAGAGCAAGGGCGGTAAGCAGGAGCAGCGGTTTGCGCATAGCGGTTATCCTTAATGATTGATAACCCTACTGTAACCCGCGCCAGAGCAGGTCAAAATGCCGGTTTGTTCTGAGCTATGCCAGTTTCGTCTTAGCCGATTTGCCTTAGGTGACAGGCCGCCCTGAGGCGGGCGGCTCAGGCAGTCAGTGAAAATCGTGAATGACTTCCAGCACGCCGTTAATAATGAACTGGACGCCCATGCAGACCAGCAAAAAGCCCATCAGGCGGGAGATCGCCTCGATGCCGCCTTTACCCACCAGGCGCATGATCGCCCCTGAACTGCGTAGGGAAATCCATAAAATCACGCTCACCACCAGGAATGTCAGCACCGGCGCGACGTTCAGTACCCAGGCAGGGAAATCCACCCCGCTGCGTACGGTAGAGGCCGAGGAGATGATCATCGCGATCGTCCCTGGCCCCGCCGTGCTCGGCATTGCCAGCGGCACAAAGGCGATGTTCACCGGTTCCTGCGCGGTTTCCAGCTCATCGTGCTTGTGCTTAGCTTCAACCGAATGGCCCACCGGCTTCGCCGGAAACAGCATCCGAAAACCAATAAACGCCACGATCAGCCCGCCCGCGATGCGCAGCCCCGGAATGGAGATACCGAAAGTGTGCAGCACCGCGCTGCCTGCGTACCAGGCCACCATCATGATGGCGAACACATAGATGCTCGCCTGCAGCGCCTGGCGGTTGCGCTCCTGAAAGTTCATCTCACCGGCCAGACCCAAAAACAGCGCCACGGTGGTGAGCGGGTTGGCGAGCGGCAGGATCACCACCAGCCCCAACCCGATTGCTTTGATTAACTCCAGCATGCCTTATCCCGCTTAGTGTTTAGGACGTTCCAGCGCTTCCAGCAGCTCCGGGAAGAAGTCTTGCAGGATCTCCGGCGTCATCAGCTCCGGGTACTGCATCAGGTGCTCGCGGATACGTTCGTTCACGTCCGGGATCAGGCGCTGTGCCGCATCGCTGGCGCTGATTTTGTGCTTCTTCATGCTGCGCAGCAGGTCGGCGGGCAGGTTATCTTCGTCTTCGTTATCTTCCACCATCTCCAGCGCGTCCAGCTCGTCGAACATCTCCATCAACGCTTCGGTCTGCGGCGTGCGGGATTCATATTCGCGCGGATGCTCTTCTGCCATATAGCGCAGCATCAGGCGCATCGGCGTGCCATCGGGGGACTTGGGCGGTTCGGCGGCGAACCAGGTCAGCAGCTGGTGGATGGTCACCTGATGGACGTGATAACCGTTATCCACCAGCTCGTCGGCCAGCAGCTCGGCGCTTTCGTTTTCAATCAGACAGATATGCGTGCGGTTGGGATCGTACTCTTCGAGCCACTGGTAGATCTCTTCGATCACCCCATCGTCGTACTCGAACTTTTTGTTTACATAGCTCCCTTCTGACGCATTTACGCAGGCTGTGATCAGGTCTGGATCGAAGTAAATTGCGATGTTGATACCTTTCATGCGTGCTGTCCTGTTCAAATCCAAAACATCACTATAGCGCCCAACGCATTAGGAAGGAAAACTTATGACTTAACGTGTTGCGATACAAGGTGATGCAGACAGCGGGCGGGGGACTGACTGGCGGTAAAAAAGCGGGTAAGAAGGGGCGATAAACCTGCCAGCGCGGAGCTGGCAGGCGGCTGTCAGGAGATAAAGTTTTTACCCTGTTTCAGCACCACGTCACAGGCTTTGGTTTTGAGCTTTTCACCCATCGGCGAGTTGCTGAGGCTTTGCAGGTTTAGCTGCTGGCCATTGCCGGTGTTCAGCAGCCCGGCCACGCCCTGGGTGTAATCCGGTTTCTGCTCCTGTGCCGCCGTGGTATTCAGGCCCAGCTTGCTCAGCACCTGGTCTTTTACCGACTGCACGTTGTTTTTCACCACGTTGTGCTCCACGCAGTACTGCATCACGCCGGCGGCATTGGTCATGCTGTTGGCACTCATGGCTTTGTCGTTGCTGTTCAGCAGGCTGGTAATGGAGGACATCGACAGCCCGCCGTTCTGCTGACCTGCTGCACCGTTATTTTGCTGGCTCAGCTGGTTGGCGGCGCTGCTCAGTTGATCCTGCCAGCTTGCTGCTGACGCATTGCCCGCCAGCAGCAGGGCTGCCAGGGCGCAGGCGATATGGCGCTTTTTCATTTCGACCTCGGTTGGGTTTTATGCTTCGTGCTGTTAAGAGGCGGTGGGGATGAGAAAGTTCCGACGAAATGGCGAGCGGGAGGCGGTTTGGGAGGATTCTGGCAGCGGGACAGGGCAGGTTTACCGGGTTCCGTGTGTTTTTTCGCCGCTTAGCGCACATCACAGCGGAATTGGGTTGCTTGCTGGGCACGTAACGGTATAATCCCCAACGTTTTCCGCATCCTCTTCAGTGCCGAAGTGGCGAAATCGGTAGACGCAGTTGATTCAAAATCAACCATCGAAAGATGTGCCGGTTCGAGTCCGGCCTTCGGCACCAAGTGAAGTGAGTTGTTGGACTAAGAAGCTGCCTGAGGGCGGCTTTTTTTGTTTTTGACGTAGATAATTTAGTAGAAAAATTTTCCATCAATAAGAACCCAATGAATAATGACAATTTTAAGCATCTTGTATTAGAAATTTGTTTTTTCTAATTTAAATGTTTTCTTTATTTTCATAATAAAGATAAAAATAAGGTGCTAGTTGCGGTTTTTTTAGTGATTTAAATGTTGTTAATCAATAAAGGAAAGCGTATATTCAAAAGAAATTAAGGTTTTTTTGTCAATAATTTATCAAGAATTCAAAATTTCTATGGAAGATATCAACGATTTTATCCGAGAGTTAAAAGATCTAGAAGGTGTAAATTGGATAGCAAATGAGTTAGACGAAACGCTGTCCCAAGGCGTACTTATGAGTGCGGATGATGCTGATAAGGAATTATCATATAACCGTGTCTTTGAGTTATCCCCCTTTGAAGAACTACCAGCTAAGGAAAGAAAAAAACGTACAAAATATGAAACTACCAGGCCTTTTACTGAAGAAGAAAAAATCGATGTAATTAAAAATGCTTTCAGGGTCGTATTTCTCGATTTACCAGCTGTTAGAGAAGCTGCTATGAATAATTTGCGAGATTTCGATAATAATATTAAAACTATCGTTTTTTCTAACTCGTCCGAAGAAAGTTCTACAAAAGTTGAAAAACATAGTATAGATATAGATGATGTCGAAAAAGAATTGATAAGATACAGTGAATTACATTCGGCTTTCATTAAGGAATTGAATTAATGACTACATTAAGTGATTTAGAAGATGCCTACAATAAGCATTTGAAGAATAACGTTCCTGTTAGCTCATCTGGTCAGGCAAATGATGCTTTTGAAGTTTATGCTCTATCTTTAATTCTAAAAGCCGCGCGGGAAGAAGGTGGGGATATTTCATTTCATACCGTAAATGGGACTACAAATCCGCAAAGATTAATTTTTAGGTCTTCACCGGGAAAAATATTTTCAGTCGCTGACGATTATGCTCACGCGCATATTCATTTTAATAGTGGTTTAGATTTCGAAGCACACGTAGGCGTCTATGTTCAGGGGCTTGCAGGTGTTGTACATGAATGTGATGTTCTTGTTATAGATGCTTCAGAGGCTGATTTTTGCAGGAGAAACAGAGTTCATCCAAAAAAGGCTAACACAATTCTGACGGCAGAGTGTAAATTTTACTCTGGAAATCTCGGTATAGCTCTTGCGCGTGAGTTTCTCGGGACCACCATTGATCTCGGGAAAGAAGACAGGTTTTTTCTGAGCAACAGGGATGGTAATACCTTAGATAGAGTACTAGCCCATCATAAAAGGCAACGATACCTAGGTCTTACGCCTTTAAACAGAGATGCCGAATTGCAAACTATTTCACAATTCAGAACTGCCTTCAGAAATCAAAAATCCAAGAACAGATGATTCTTTCTACTAAAATTGTATTGTTTTATTTTTATAAAATAGGAATAGATGTATGAATTTATTTTATCGTAATTGGCACTGTTCTTATTTCAATATTTTTCTCATGCATACCCTGTGATTTAAAACGATATAAAGGAAGTAACCCAGCCTGTTGCGGATAAATAAGCTGTAAATTTGAAACTTGGTAGCGCGCCGCATAGGCGTAGATCTGGTAAATGTCGCTGCTAGAAACGCCTAATTTTCGGTCTGCTGCATTTAGCAATTTCCATTTTGTATCCGCTATCATCTGTGGAACGTCGTAATCGTCCACTAATGCAATGTCCGGACGCAATTGAAATTGTTGGGTGTTATCTTCGCGAATAGTCAGATATTTTCTAGGGCCCTGTGTGAGCAGGTGCCAGCCTTGTTGAGCGGCCCAAGGCTTTAATCTTTCTGCCACCCAGGCTTCAAACAGTCTATTCATATCAAAGAGTAGTGAAAACAAAGGTGTACTACCTGCCAGCACATCGGGTTTTAATGCGTTTATAAATAATTTACATTGTTCAAGAATAGCCCGAAATCGTTGATTGATACGATCACTTTGAAGTAATTTAAATGACTGCAATGACCTGCCCCCAGGATTAGATACAACCGTCAGTTAGTAATGTCGGTTTGTTTACCTCCACATTTTCCATTTCGCCACCGTGCTGCAAACTCTGATGGCGTCAGATAATTCAGTGCCGAATGTGGACGACACTCGTTATAATCCTGCCTCCAGTCGTTAATGGTTTTCCTGGCGTGAACGATATCGCTGAACCAGTGTTCGTTCAGACACTCATCGCGAAAGCGTCCGTTAAAACTCTCAATAAATCCGTTCTGCGTTGGCTTACCTGGCTGGATAAGCCGTAGTTCCACACCATGCTCAAAGGCCCATTGATCGAGCGCGCGGCAGGTAAATTCCGGGCCCTGATCGGTTCTTATTGTCGCCGGATAGCCCCGAAACAACGCGATGCTGTCCAGAATACGCGTGACCTGAACGCCGGAAATACCGAAAGCAGCGGTGATCGTCAGACACTCCTTCGTGAAATCATCCACACAGGTCAGGCACTTGATCCTGCGACCGTAGGCGAGTGCGTCCATAACGAAATCCATCGACCATGTAAGGTTCGGCGCATCCGGGTGAAGAAGCGGAAACCGTTCGGTCGCCAGCCCTTTACGGCATCGTCTGCGTTTTACGCTCAGTCCATTAAGGTGGTAAATACGGTATACCCGCTTGTGATTGACGTGAAGGCCCTCCCTACGCAGCAACTGCCAGATACGCCGGTAACCAAAACGTCTGCGTTCAAGCGCCAGCTCAGTAATACGCCCTGATAAATGAGCATCAGCAGCCGGACGCTGAGCATCATAACGGCAGGTCGACAGGGACAAACCTGTAAGCCTGCAGGCACGACGTTGCGACAGACCGGTCACATCACACATCAACATCACGGCTTGCCGCTTCTGGTCTGTCGTCAGTACTTTCGCCCCAGAGCCACCTGAAGCGCCTCCTTATCCAGCATGGCTTCGGCAAGCAGCTTCTTGAGCCTGGCGTTCTCTTCCTCAAGCGACTTCAGCCGCTTAACCTCGGGCACCTCCATACCGCCATACTTCTTACGCCAGGTGTAAAAGGTGGCGTCGGAAATGGCGTGCTTACGGCAGAGCTCACGGGCAGAAACCCCGGCTTCAGCCTCGCGGAGGATACTGATGATCTGTTCGTCGGAAAAACGCTTCTTCATGGGGATGTCCTCATGTGGCTTATGAAGACATTACTAACATCGTGGTGTATTAATCAACGGGGAGCAGGTCAGCAAAGTGATAAGTACATCGCTAATACCATCAAAATGCATTAATAGTTTCTTTATTTGTCTTTTAGTTGTGTCGGAGCGGGTCCAACGGAGTAATAAAAGCAGAGTAAAGCGAATTATCTGATTTAGCAACATATCCTCGGTAAAATCATCAAAGCGGCAATAAAGACGTTCTTTATGTATTAAGTTGTGGCGAATATGTTGTGGAACAATCAGACGACCACGCATGACTGTCTGGTTTTGTTCTAGTTCTACGTAATTGAGTAACTTTCCCTGTAAAATCTGAGTTCGCAAATCTTGGCAAAAGTATTGGATAAATATATCTAACAAGCTTTGTTTCTGAGTATTGATACCTGCTTGCGAGCCTTTGTGGGTTCGTATGATTCGAGCGGTAATAAGCATCTGCACCAATGCCGCACGGCATGATTCAGGTTGTTCTTCTTTACCATGTATCTTAGGCAGGATTTCCAGGGTTAAATCATCAAGCCGTATTACGCCGCAAAATTGTGCAAAACGAACCGATTGATGGCCCCAGCTAAAGGTGCCGGCAGGAAGTTTTGGTGCCAGCTTTTCCAGCAAGCGGGCATGATGAATGCCCAAAGCGTGCTGAGCAATGGCTCTTTCTGTAATAATCGGTAGCGAGCTATGTTCAATAACCGCCAATATTTCTGGCACGGTTTAATCCTCGTAGATTTTGCGAATCGAGTCGGGCGTAATTTCCTGGGCAGTTGAAACACGATATTCAACGACCTCTTCAAAGTCATCATGGGTAAAGCCGAAAACATCTTTACTGGTCAACTTAAGATGGCCAATCAGTGGAGCCTCCACCAGCTTGCCGGTAGCGTCGATATCGCGGAACACCAGCTGGATTTTGTGCCAGTCCTCATAAAAGTATTCCTGCAAAAGCGGAATAAACTGATTCAGGAAGACCGTTTTTAGCTGTGTAAGGTTAGCAACCGGGCAAAGGTAAGCATGGCCCAGCATGAGATCCCGGCTGAGAAGAAAACGGATTCGGTGATTCATCGCATCCAGCAGTCTACGCAGGTTAATCTGATTGCCATCTTCATCAACGATATTTCCCGCACCGTCTGAGCCAGCAATTTTGCTACTGTCCGGCATTAGTTCCTTAAAACGGAAACGACGACGTAAAGCGGTATCCAGCAGTGCAATTGAACGGTCAGCGGTGTTCATTGTGCCATAAATATCCAGATTTTTAGGCACGCCAAATGGCTCGCGAGAATAGGGTAGCGTAATGCGCATGCCTTTATCGCCGCTGGTGCGTTTGTCGGTTTCAATCAGAGTGATCAATTCGCCAAAAATTTTCGCCACGTTGCCACGGTTAATTTCATCAATAAAGATAGCGTAGTGATGTTCAGGATCGGCTTCGGCACGCTGACAGATACGGCGGAATACGCCATCTTGTGGCGAGTAGCTTAATTCACCACTTTCTTCGTCCAGCTCTGGACGGATACCTTCCACGAAGTCTTCATAACTGTATGCCTGATGGAAAGTGACGAATTCGTAACGGCTAATGGTCTCCGATGCAGCAGGTGAACATTTGAGTTCTTTAACTAGCTCAATAAGATCGGCGCACTCGTCCTCACATTCAGGCAACACATACCAAATTCCTTTTTCCTTTTTATCAAATAGATAAGGGGGGATGCGTCTGGAATAATTAACCGTAGTTGATTCTTCCGTCGTATGAGTTTGCAAAGAAGCCCAAATTGCACTTTTGAGATTGGCAGTATGTCCCATAATTTTTGCTTTTGCACGAATAAACTCATGCTCTCTGATAGCTGTCACATCGGATTCGCCTAAATCCCAAAGAGCCATAAAAACGACATCACACCATGATTTTCCTGCTATGAGTTCTCCCAACCATTGCTCGCGAGTCAGTGTCTGCGCTTCACTGACATATTTCGCTTTTAGTTGGTTTAGCTCGTAGGTTTTGCCTGTTCCCGGTGGGCCGAATAAAATTAAGTTTAAAGGTTCGATAGTTTCCGGCTGAGTGAGCACTTCATCAATGGGCGCGATTGCCGCAGCTTTTTCAGCAGGTTCCTCGCGTTTTTGCCAGATTTCCGATAGCGGTGGAACGTAGAAGTCGAGCTGCTTACTATTCTGTTTTTCTTCGTGCTCACGACGGATCTCAAGCAGCGCTCTGTCCATTCCCACAGCTGACAGCTCTTCTTTTTGTTGTGGCTTGAAGGCGTGAATGATGATACGGCGATCATTGTTACTAAAGATGCGTTCAAATTCATCCGGAAACAGCATAAACATCAGCATATGACGAAACTGGCGGTTAGCGTTCTCAGGGATTACGCTTAGCCACTCTGCAAAGGTGAAGCCATCACTGAGGCGCGCGTCTCGTTCAGCTGATGGCTGTGCTAATAGAGCTTTAATAACGTTGGTAAGGTAGGCAAACTCGCGTGCCCGGAAGGTGTTAAATCCAGTCCCAGCACTGCCTACGCCTGAAAGTACTGTATCTTTTAGCAATGGGTTATCACTATTTAGCGGTTCATTAGCAAGCCCCCAGATGGTGGTTATCTGTTCACGCTTGGTTCTGACGCTGATATTGCTGGCACAAAGAAACAGTAGCCAAAGCATTTCTGCAGTGAGTTGTTTCGCCTCTGGAGAGACGCCGGCTAGTTGTTCTTTGAGGCGATGCATGAAGTTGCCTTCAAGCTCTAGCTGGCTGTTGACCACATCACGCTCAATTTCGGCCAGATGCTGACTGTCCCACAGGTTTTTATTGCTGAAAAGGGAACCGCCATTAATCAGGCAACGTTGCCGCCATTCACTGGCTGCTTCCAAAATCTGGTGTGCTTGTTCTTTGCCGGTATAGCGGCTCATCCTTGTTATCCTTTTTTAAATACTGAGAAAATTAAGAAGCTAACTGATTCGATATGAACCGTCATCCATTCGTGTACCATCAGTTTCAACATCTCTTTCAAACATCATTCGGATGCTCGTTTCTAAAATATCTCCACTCGCCTCAGACTTGTCTTTTCTTAAAGCTGCCTGTAGCTGTGAGATGTCACTAGCACTGTCACCCATTGGCCAGAGGGCCGCTCGCGCTAAACTTCGTTTGCGTGACATAAGCCCCTGGAGTAAACAGTCGAAAGAGTGTTCCTGGTAGCCAGCATGTATGGCCATTGGCATATGGATTTGGACTGGGTGCTGCTGGCCGATACGATGTACACGATCATTACATTGCTCTTCAACTGCAGGGTTCCACCAGCGAGACAGGTGAATGACATGTGTTGCGGCAGTCAATGTTAAACCCGTTCCGGCTGCTTTAGGGCCGAGCACCAGCAAGTCAAAGCCACCATCTTGCTCAAGATGGTGCTGGAATCGACGCACGATAGCCTGGCGCTTCTGAATGGGCGTGTCGCCGTTAATATGGTCAATATGTTCAAGCCCGAATTCCTGGCGAGCCAGTTCCATAAACCGGAACTGCATTTTCCGGTGTTCAATGAAAACCAAAACACGCTCACCTTTTGCTTTAATACGATGCAAAATATCAAAACATGCATTCAGACGCGCAGAGGCATCGATAAAACTCTGATTGTCGCCGCTCATTTCCATAGCTGGATGTACTGAAACGCCGCGGATATGCTGCAACATTTTAAGTGCAGCGCCGGGACCGCCCTGAGAAAGTTTTAACCGGGCTGTTTCGTAAGCAATAGCTTGTCCTTCCGGCATCAGGCGTGGATGAATTAAGCGTGTTTTTGCAGGAAGCTCTTTTGCCACATCTTCTTTTAAACGGCGGAATGCTAAAGGTGGTAGCTGATTGCAATATTCAAATACTCTCTGGTATAGCTGAAGCATATTTTGCTCATCAGGTTCGCTATACAGCGTATTGAAATTACGCAACGTATCCAAAGAACCTGGGGCCAACTGGTCCATTACTGCCCATAGGTCAGTCGTGGTGTTTTCTATTGGCGTGCCTGTCAGTCCAATTCGATAATCAGCATTGACGGCGCGTGCGGCGCGAGCTCGAAGCGAGTCAGGATTTTTGACGGCTTGTATTTCATCGAATATCACAGCTGAGAAATGGATTTTCGCAAAAGAGTGTTGGTAATTAGTCAACGTTGTATATGTCGTTAATATCCAGAAACGATGACCTTTACCTTCTTTGATTGCCTCATGCAACTGCTGAAAATTCAGTAAAGTATTACCATCTTTTGTCTCGATACCTTTAGCATTGAAATCTTTATACTGGCTTAAAGATGAACCATAGAGGCGCAGCAAATGGCCAAGGCCATCACTATCAGTATGCTGCCTGACCTCAGCATTCCAGTTTTCCAGCAACGAGGTCGGTGCAACAATAAGTATTGGTCCGCGCTCTTTATTGCTGACAGTACTGACGTTATTGTTCTCTTTTAACCAGCGTAGAAAGGCAATTGTCTGAAGTGTCTTACCTAACCCCTGCTCATCCGCGTTCAAAATGCCAGGCATGCCTGATTTCCATGATGAAAGCTGTAAACTAAAGCTGTCCAGCTGATGCGGCCTCAATGCCGTTTTAACGCCCGCGGGAAGTTGCTCATCTATGAAAACGAAACGTTTTTTAAGGTCAGGTTGCCATAACAGCTCTTCAAAGTTGTCTTTAGTGTCTAGTATTACCGTAGCGGGAGGTTGAGCATCAACAGCCACCTTATCTTCGCGTTCTGTTGTTTCTGCTGAACCTTCGATCTCTATAAGATTAGCCAAACGCTTCTCAAATGCGCGCAATGTCTCTTCTGTCACTCTAACGGGATGAGACGCGACCTCAACTTCATCCTGAGATGCATCTATGGCATTACGTATCTGATCGCAGACGTTTGCCAGTGTCTGGCTATCCATTGCATCGATAATTTTGGTCAGGGCATCGGGGATCATCTCAGGCAACCAGATTGTTTCTCCGGTCATTGTCGAAGAAACGGTACCTTTTCGGTAATGCAGAATTCCCTTAACACGTTCGGAATATTCAACGGTTTCAACAAATGCAGGACCTGCTGCAGCTTCAATAGCTTCTTCTTCACCCACATCGTCGAGACCATCCAGCTTGCCCGATTGTCTTAAGTATTTTTCAACAGCACTAGTAATTGCAGGTCGTGGGTTTTCAATAAAAGCGCGTCGTTCTTCAGGTGAAGACTTTTGCTTTTCCACCATCACATCAAGAATGGGGCGAGCGCTGCGGTCAATGACCAGATAATTGCCTTCGCCAACACGGTAAGCGGAAAGCGCTCCTTGAGTTCGGACACGTTGTTGGAACCGACGTAACGTTTGTTCACTTAGCTCACCTGCAGCCTCGCTAACCGCTTCTCCGCTTCTTTCCAGTTCTTCCACGTTCTTACCAGAAAAAGGGACGATTTCGAAATCATCAGCCCCATTTGAGCTGGTGGAAATAGAAAAACGATCGGCAATGCGGACTTCTAAACCTTGCATAAAGTCGGTCAGCGAGACACGGACGGCATTGATTTCATGGCTCATCTGGACGCCAGGATCAAGGGCCTGACGGAAGCGAGCCAGCGATTCCCAGTCCGATGCCTCGCCGCCGCCTGGCGTAAAGTTTTCGGCAACTTCAACAGCCTCCATCATCCACAATGGCAACCGGCGTGGCCCTTGAGATGTGGTTAAAATTGAGCCGGTCCGGTGTGGTAGCTGGCGAACACCGTTGCGTAGCCATTCATGCTGCAGGCGAAAGGTATCGCTCCCAAGTGAGCCTTCGATATCGGTTTTCAACGTCAGATCGACGAGAGGGGGTAGGCCCAGCGTCTGCGCCGTTTCGGCGTCAAGTCGGCCTGCCAGATGATGACTCATTACGATAGCGTCATCACTGATGTGTAAAAGCTCTCCAAATTCTTCTGCCAGCGCTTTCAGATCGGCGATAGCGAAAGCCAAGGCGCGATCGTTATGTGTCAGGCCAGACAAAGTTACGGACTGCTGTCTTTTAAACAGGCGATTAATCAAGCTCTGTTTTTCTCCAGCAATATTGAGGGTAATCGCTTCTGCATTATGATTGAAAGCAAATGTCATGACAGATACTCAATGTGTTCACGCACTTTTTCCTGCCAACCACTCAAGTGTGGAATTGCAAAAGAATTTGGTAGAGTGCGGATATGTTCACAGTCATATTTTAACCTGAATAGTTCAGGCGCTTTTTTATTATCACTTCTAAAGATATGTACTTTGTAATTGTGAGAACCTTCTACCACAATGCAATGCCCAATTTTAAGAATAAGTAACGAGGTGTTTTTGCGGCTGCCAGTAACTTGTCGGCCAAATTTTAAGGTCGCACTTTCCCGCATGGTTTTTTTTATTGATCTGGCCCGAATATCTGCCTCATCACTAAAAGCTACCCATGCGGAATCAATTTTTTTCTGATGGTATAAATTAAGCCAAAATTTACGTCGAGGTTCCCACATATGGCTGTCTTCGACATCAGAAACCACGTCCAGAAAAAACAGAATATTCTCGCGTGTAAGCCAGTTTATAATCAGATTTCGACAAGCTTCATCTACGCTGCCCCATACGCCACCGCGGCTCAGGCGCGGATCTTCATAAAAGGCCACCAGCGTTTCAGTCAGATAACGAGAAAGTTCTTCGTCGGGTTGTTTATACAACCAGTGTGATAACAGCGCATTGATGGCTTCCGCTGCGCCATTCATCAAAGCGCCACTTCTGCCATCGGGTTTTAACCAGGCAAACAGCTTCTCAATAGCGGGTCTTTCATTCAATCCAGGTGCCATTAATGCTACATAGGCCAGATGAGCGTGCGACATTAATCCCGGATCGTGCGGGCGTGTAATGCCAAACAGTTTAAGCTCTTTCCATGGCGAATCCATCGCCATCATTCTGTTTGCTAAAGCTTGATGTGCCTGGTTAGCGTCAAAGAACTTGGGTAGTTGCTCGACAATATCTTTCCACTTATCGCTCATATGTTCGCTAGCGATATCAAGGCAGTTTTTAATTTTGTTTGTGTGTGCAGAGCCCGGTTCATAACTACGGATATAGGCCGATATCATTGCAGAAATAAAGGGAGCTGAATCCGTAACAATGGTTTCCCGCAGATAAAATTCTTGTAGTACAGCAAATTCTTCCTGAGTTCTGAACTCCTTATCAAACACAATCGGAGCGCCTGAACAGATAAAAGACATTTTTACATCATCCCATTCCCAGCGCTCTACATATCCACGCAGCTTGCGTAACACTTTTTCACGATCGCGCTCGGCAATCTCTTTAACGACATCGGGCCAGCGCTCATGAATGGACTGCACCTTTACCGTTAAGCCTTTTGATACAGCTATTGCTGGCTTGAAAAGGTTTACCGGCTTTAGAAAAAAGTCGCTTAATTTCATGGCTTACCCTTCTTCAGGGGCTCGATCAGGCGCTTGCGGATGTCTTCAATTTCCGCTGCATTGGCCGGTGTATGCATAATGATGCGGAGATCGATACGGCGATTCATTGCCATATTTTGCGGGGTATCATTGGGCTTAACCGGACGCATTTTGCCGTAGCCCGCCACAGAAAGAACGGGTTGGCTGCGCATATTAAAATGTGCGACCAGGTCTGGCGCTGCGGCAAGCATGCTGGTAAACGTGGTGATGGCTCGGTTAGTCGAAAGATTCAGGTTATATACGTCTTCGCCTTTGGAATCGGTGTGACCCTCAATCTGTACCGCTTCAATAATGGCAAACGAAGGATTACAGCTTTTATTCCATCCGACACTTTGGCTGAAGGTATAACAGGGCAGTAGGGAATCGAGCGTCTTCGCCAATGCTTCGACGATTTTTCGCTTATCGTCGCTTAGCGTGAAGCTATTGCTGGTAAACAAACCCTCCCCCTGAAAGCGCAGCGTGCCTTCTTCAGGAATGACATCAACCGGCAGTTCTGGAAACGACTGCTTCAGATTATTGCGCAATTGATAGAGTAAGTTGAGCCGGGCAGCAGCAGCCTGCGACATATACTGTTCCAGCGGATCAACCTGCTTTAACAACGCAATCTCAGCGCGCAAATCCACGATGGTTTTATCGCGTGTTTGTACTGCCTGTTCATACTTATCACGTGGGACAGTGTTCTTATCGTTGTAGCGGCTGGCAAAAAAAGCGAGCAACACCATGACAATGAAAAGAAAGCTGACTGTCATATCTGTCATTGAGACAAAAACGGACTCTTCTTCCTCTTCATGTGAGCGCTTACGGCCGGTATTGGCTCTCATGACATCCGCGCCTGTTTCGGTGCGAAGTTTTCAGCCTGGTCGACAATGCTCTGCATTGTGTCCAGTGCTGGCATGAGTTCGTTCTGCATGGTTTTGACATGGTCGAAGAGCGTTTCAACCGATGTAGCAACTTGCTGTTGGTAGCTGTCGAATGCCTTGCCAAGTTTCTCGTCAATGCCATCCAGACGTTCGCCCTGACTGCGTAAAGCCGCAATCAAAGACTGAAGATTAGTCAGCGTGGATTCAACCGCACGATGTTGCCCACCCAATGTCTCTTGTGCAGCTGAAAGCGTCATTGCAGATTGTTCAGCATTGGTTTTAGCGGCATTGGCGATGGCCGAAAGGCTATTCTCACTGCTCTCACGTAACTGGCGCGTGCTGACTTCAATACGCTCCATCATCGCCCGAATCGGATCGGCTGCACTGGTCAGTGATTGTGCTGATGTGCGGAAACTGCCCGAAGCGTTTTCCGAGGCGACAGCGCCTTCTTTAATCCCTTCAGAAGCGCGGTGGATTGCGGTGCTGGTTTCGTTCAGCATGGCCATCACGCCTTCCAGTTTTTCAGCGATAACAGAAAGAGGGGAAAGCAGTTCGCTGCTGGCTTTCTGGGTCATCGCCTCAGTTGCTTGGGTGATTTCACATGCGGTATTGCCAAAAGCACCCAGCACTTGTGTCGCGGCCTGGCCAATCGCGTCGCTGGCCTTAGACGCTGATTCAGACATACGCGCCTGCGCTGCTTCAGCACCCTGTTTCGCTGCAACTTCGAGTTCGAAACGAATACCCAAGGCGGCGGCTTTCATATCTGCAGCCGCTTCGCCCATCGCACGTGCGCCTTCACCGGTATTGTCTTTAATACCTTGCAGGGTTGAATTCATGGTTGCCAGCAGGTTTTCGGCACCCTGATTAAATGCTGATGAAGCCGTCTCTGCCGTTTGCTGCATACCATCACGCAAGGTTTCAACTGCCTGACCTAAACGGCCAATTGCGCTTTCCATTTCATTGCCCATTTTTCCAGAGCTTTGATCCATGCGCTCAGCCAGAAATTTAATCTGGTCTCCTGCCAGGGATATACGTTCGCTGGCTTGTGCCAGGGCCCGACCGACATCCTCAGAAAGGCGAGAGGAAAGGTTTTGTACCATTTCTCCCACACCATCGTTGCCCAACCGGCTGACTTGTTCAATAACCGGCATAATAGCCGTACTAATGGACTCTGAGATCGCTCTTGGAAGGTCTTCGCGCAGCGGACGACCAATCTCAGTAGCCATTTCCATTCCCAGCTTGCGCAAATGCTCGCGACTTTCAGTGGTTGCTTTCAACTGGCGAATGGAGAGATCTTCCAGGCTGATAAATGTCAGATGCTTCTCAATCAAACTGTTAAGACTATGTACCGCTTTTTCCAGTTGTGACGTGCCACGACGCAGCCATATGGTAAAGACGATAGAGCAGCACAGGCCGGTCAAAGACATGATGAACTTCGCCGAGGCAATGGTAAGCAAGCCTTCTAATGCCGCGCTACCACCATCGTCTAGTGTGGTACTCATCGAATTAAGCGCAGAAATCAGGCCCAGAAAGGTGAGAGATAGCCCTACAGTCACAAACAGCCCCGGAACGATACGCCAGAAGCCTTGCGTAAAGTGCAGGTCATCCAGGTTAAAAAATTGGCTGGGACGGACCGCATTGCGCACGACAAGTGTACCGTTCTGATCATCGATCACGTGGGTTTCACGATATTCATACCAGGCTTCAGCAACATTCTTTTGTTCTTCCGTTTTATCGGCTGCTGCAATACTGGCGTCAATTTCAGTCACATGCTGGCTGAACTGATCTTCAGGCGTGTTTGCGATAATGCTGTGAATAATGCTGAGAGCATTACGGCGGCTTTTTACTAGCTTGCGCCAGCGGACAACGGCAAAGCAAAGCGTGGCAACCAGAAGGATAGTTACAAATCCAGGAGCAGCATCATTTTTTAAAACTGAAGCGATAGACAAAATGCCATTACGCACCAGCACGCCGGGAATCAGCAGCGAATCCATTTTTACACCATAGATAACAATAAGAAGGGGAGTGTTTCTTTTGGGAATACTCTAATAGATTTCATTATTCTTATCTATCCTAACAGAACGTCTTAAGAAGAAATGTGATTTCTGCATTTTTATTCTTAATAATCAATATATTAATTTGCGGTCACCGCGATCTTAGCCAGTGAATTTTAAGGGAAACATTAGTTTTGCAGGGGATTTATGAAGCTAAGGGGAAGATTTACAGAGAGAAATTTGATGTTTGTGCTTGCGAACATGCGATGTATGATTTTACACATCTCATTTATTGCCCTCCGTTTGCCGTTTCGACAGGCTGTCGACCGCATGCGGCAGGTAGCGCATTCAACGTTTTTCCGGAATTCCTATGTCTGACAATAATTTTTCGCAAACGGCTGCTTTTATCTGGTCGGTCGCAGATCTGCTGCGCGGTGATTTCAAACAGTCTCAGTACGGGCGCGTGATCCTGCCTTTTACGCTGCTGCGCCGTCTTGAGTGTGTGTTGGCGGAAACTAAAGACGCGGTGGTAGCGAAATATGATGAACTAAAAGCCAGCTCACTGCCGGAAGATGCCAAAGAGAAGTTTCTGCTGCGCGCCAGCACGCTTTCCTTCTTCAACACCTCGAGGATGGATCTGGGCAAGATGGGGCAGAACGACATCAAAGCCAACCTGGAAAGCTACATACAGGCATTTTCCCCAGACGCGCGTGAAATCTTCGAGCACTTTAAATTTAGCGAGTTTGTCGGCCTGCTGGAAGATGCCAACCTGCTGTTCAAAGTGGTGAAGAAATTTGCCACCACCGACCTGAGCCCGAAAGCGATTTCCAACCATGACATGGGCCTGGTGTTTGAAGAGCTTATCCGTCGTTTCGCGGAAAGCTCCAACGAGACCGCCGGTGAACACTTTACGCCACGCGATATCGTGCGCCTGACCACCTCACTTGTGTTTATGGAAGATGATGAAGCGCTGACGCAGGACGGTATCATCCGCACCATTTACGACCCAACGGCCGGGACCGGCGGCTTCCTCTCTTCGGGCATGGAATATGTGCACGAGCTGAACCCTAACGCGGTGATGCGTGCTTTTGGTCAGGAGCTGAACCCGGAATCCTACGCTATCTGTAAAGCCGACATGCTGATCAAAGGTCAGGATGTCAGCCGTATTAAGCTGGGTAACACCCTTTCTAACGACCAGCTGCCGCAGGATCAGTTCGACTACATGCTCTCTAACCCGCCGTTTGGCGTGGACTGGAAAAAGATTGAGGGTGAGATTAATGACGAACATACGCAGAAAGGCTTTAACGGCCGCTTTGGCCCTGGCCTGCCGCGTGTTTCCGACGGCTCGCTGCTGTTCCTGATGCACCTGATCAGCAAAATGCGCGACAACCACAATGTGGATGGCACCGTGAGCAACGGCGGGCGTATCGGGATTATCCTTAACGGTTCCCCACTGTTTACCGGTGGTGCGGGCAGCGGTGAGAGCGAGATCCGTCGCTACATTCTGGAAGCCGATTTGTTGGAAGGCATTGTCGCGTTGCCAACGGACATGTTCTACAACACCGGCATTACCACCTACGTTTGGATCCTCTCCAACAAGAAAGCGCCTGAGCGTAAGGGCAAAGTACAGCTGATTGACGGCACCAACCTGTGCGGCAAAATGCGTAAATCACTGGGTTCCAAGCGTAACCTGATGGGCGAAGACGATATCAAACTAATCACCCAGACCTTCGGTGATTTTGAGGTGATGGACGCCACAACCCTGGAAGAACTGGGTCTGGAAAAAGCCGCTGAGCAAAAATCCAGCCGTGGCCGCCAGCCGGTCACCGCCAGAACCGAAGCGCCGAAAACCTTTGCCAGCAAAATCTTTAACAGCACCGATTTTGGCTACCGCCGCCTGACCATTGAACGTCCGCTGCGGTTATCCGCTCAGGTGACAGATGAAGCGATTGCGACGCTGCGCTTTGCGCCGAAGCCGTTTAACGCGCCGATGGAACGTCTGTATGAAGAGTTCGCAGCCCAATGGCAGGCGGATAACCACGGTGATTTCTCCGAACTGGAAGCAGAAGCGCGCGCCATCATCAAAGCTGAATTTGCCGAGCTGAAAGAGAAGCAGATTAAAGACCTGCTCGACAGAAAACTGTGGCTGGTGCATCGCGGATTAATGGAAAAAGCCCAGCAGATTCAGACGGCTCTGGGTACGCAGGCGGGTGGTAAAACGCTGGTAAGCAATGACTTCAACCAGTTCCAAATGACCCTGAAAGGGGCCATCAAAACGGCTGGCGTGAAGCTGGATGCGAAAGAGAACAAGCAGTTTATCGATGCCATCACCACCAAAAACCCGGATGCCGAGCCGGTGGTGAAGAAGGTGCTGAAGGAAGCCGCTCAGCCGCTGTACGGTGCATTTGAATACAAAGGCAAAGTGGTCGAGTTTGAGCAGGACGGCGAACTGCGCGATAACGAAAACGTGCCGCTGAACCCGGCAGTGTCCACCAGCGACCTGATTGAAGACTACTTCAAAGCGGAAGTGTTGCCGCACGTTAATGACGCGTGGATCAACGCCGATAAGCGCGATGCCAAAGATAACGAGGTGGGGATTGTCGGTTATGAAATTCCGTTTAACCGTCATTTCTATGTTTATCAGCCACCGCGTCCGCTGGAAGAGATTGATGCCGATCTGGATGCCGTCAGCGCCGAGATTATGAAGCTGCTGCAGGAGGTACATTCCTGATGGCTAAGTATAAGGCGTATCCGGAGTATAAGGATTCTGGAGTTGAGTCTTTAGACACTATCCCTAAGATGTGGTCTATAAAAAAACTCAAATATATTTTTGAGATTAAGAAAAGAATTGCCGGAAAGATAGGCTTTGATGTCTTATCTGTAACCCAAAAAGGGATAAAGATAAAAGATATTGAAAGTGGTGAAGGCCAGCTTTCTATGGATTACTCAAAATATCAAAGGGTATATCCTGGTGAGTTTGCAATGAACCATATGGATTTATTAACAGGTTACGTTGATATTTCAAACTATGATGGTGTTACTAGTCCAGACTATCGTGTCTTTGCTGTACGAGACAAACATAGTTTTTATAGTCGCTACTATCTTTATTTACTGCAAGATGGGTATAAGCAGCGTCGCTTCTTTCATCTTGGACAAGGAAGTGCTCATTTAGGTCGGTGGCGTTTGCCGACTGAAGCTTTCAATGAAATTGTCTACCCATGTCCCTCGCTGACAGAACAAATTCATATCGCCTCTTTCCTCGATCACGAAACCGCAAAAATCGATAACCTGATCGAGAAGCAACGGCAGCTGATTGAACTACTGAAAGAAAAACGTCAGGCAGTGATCAGTCATGCCGTCACTAAAGGGCTAAACCCTGATGTGCCGATGAAAGATTCTGGTGTTGAGTGGTTGGGGGAAGTGCCGGAACATTGGATTGTTTCTGGTTTTAAAAAATATCTATCCTCAATTGTTGATTATCGAGGAAAAACTCCCAACAAAACAGATGAAGGAATATTGCTTGTTACTGCGAGAAATATAAAAAAAGGTGTGCTTGATTATACGTTGTCCCAAGAGTTTATTGCTCCTTCTGATTACAAAGAAGTAATGGGCCGTGGTCTGCCAGATATCGGTGATGTATTGTTTACAACCGAGGCACCATTAGGTGAGGTAGCAAATGTTGATAGGGTTGACATTGCACTAGCTCAGCGAATTATTAAATTCAAGGGTATGGCATCCCGTCTTGATAATTATTATTTTAAATATTTCATTATGTCTTCTGCGTTTCAGCAGTCTCTTAATCTTTATTCGTCAGGCAGCACGGCGCAAGGAATAAAAGCAGAACGCTTCGTTTATTTGAGAAAATTGTTGCCACCAATAAACGAGCAAATGGAAATTGTGGGTTTTCTTGATAAAGAAATTACCAAAATAGATATATTAGTTGAACAACAGTTTGTAATGCTATCTTTACTCCAGGAACGCCGCACCGCCCTTATCTCCGCTGCCGTCACCGGAAAAATCGACGTCCGCGATTGGGTTGCCCCGGACACGCAGGATGTTGAGGAGCCAGAGGAGGCTACCGCATGAGCATGGACAGCACCAAAGAGCTGATCTTCCAGGATGAAATGATCGCTCAGATGATCGATCGAGGTTGGGTTCGTGGCAAAACCTACGGCTACGATCGCGAACGTGCGCTGTACTCGCAGGATGCGCTGACCTTTGTTCAGACCACGCAGCCGCAGGAGTGGGAGAAGTTTGCCAAAATTTATCCTACCGATACCGAATGTCATTTCCTCGATGCGCTGGTGGCACAACTGAAAAAAGCGGATATCAACGCTACCGATATGCTTTCGCGCACTTACGGCACGCTTGGTGTTCTGCGCCACGGTATCAAAAACCATAATGCGCGCTTTTCCCTGTGCCAGTTTAAGCCGGAACATAATCTTAATCCGGAAACACTGACTCAATACAAACAGAATATCTGCCGCATCGTGCCGGAGCTGGTTTACAGCCCGCATGCGTCGAACGCCGCCTTTGAAGAAACGGGTGCTAAGGCGAAGAAATGGCGTATCGACCTGGTGTTGTTCGTCAATGGCCTGCCGATAGCGACCCTCGAACTGAAATCTGAATTTAAGCAGACGGTGCAAAACGCCATTACACAGTATAAGAAAACGCGTTTGCCAAAAGATCCAGGAACCAATAAACCCGAACCGTTGCTGACCTTTAAACGCGGCGCGCTAGTACACTTTGCCGTCAGCCAGTACGAAGTATTTATGGCGACCAGACTTGAGGGCGATAAAACCTTCTTCCTGCCGTTTAACAAAGGGACTCATGACGGCGGTGCGGGGAACGATATCCCGGAAGATGCCAACGACTACGCCACCAGCTACCTGTGGAATGAGGTGCTGCTGCCAGACAATCTGCTGAAAATTCTCGCCAGTTTTGTGCATCTGCAAATCGTCGAAAAAGAAAACGCCATTGGCCTGAAATACAAAAGTGAGAGCCTGATTTTCCCGCGCTATCACCAGTGGGACGTGGTGAACAAACTGATCACTGCCGCGACGGTTGAAGGGACCGGCAATAAATACCTGATTCAGCACAGTGCCGGGTCGGGCAAATCGAACTCTATCGCCTGGACTGCCCACCAGCTTTCCCGCCTGTACGATGAAAAGGGCGAGAAGCAGTTCCACTCGGTGATTGTGGTAACGGACCGCACCGTGCTGGATGATCAGCTGCAGGATACCATCTATCAGTTTGAACATCAGGATGGCGTGGTAGGACGTATCAATAACAAAGAAGGTGACGGTTCTAAATCGGAAAAGCTAGCCAGCGCGCTGGAAAACTCACAGCCGATTATCATCGTCACCATTCAGACCTTCCCGTTTGTCCTGAAAGCGATTGAAAACAGCGTCAGCCTCAAGCAGCGCAAATATGCGGTGATTGCCGATGAAGCGCACTCCTCGCAGAGCGGCTCTACTGCGCGTCAGCTGAAAGAAGTGCTGATGACGGAAGAGGCGGATGATGATGTAGAGATGTCTTCAGAAGATATTCTGGATGCTACCGTCGCCGCGCGTAAAGGCAGCAACAATCTCAACTATTACGCCTTCACCGCCACACCTAAAGCCAAAACGCTGGAGCTGTTTGGCCGGCGCCCTCATCCAGAGGAACCAGCGTCGAAAACGAACAAACCGGAAGCGTTCCACGTTTACTCCATGCGTCAGGCCATCGAAGAAGGCTTTATTCTTGATGTGTTGAAGAACTACACCAACTACAAGGTGGCGTATAAGCTGTTGCAAAAGCTGGACGATCCTGACCGGGAAGTGGACAGCAAAAAAGCGAAGATCAAACTGAACCAGTGGGTTTCGCTACACGATTATAATGTGTCGCAGAAAGTGAAGGTGATTGTTGAGCACTTCCGCAAGCATGTGATGCACTTGCTGGCCGGCCAGGCCAAGGCGATGGTGGTGACCAGTTCGCGTAAGGCGGCGGTGCGTTACAAGCTGGCATTCGATAAATATATCGCCGAGCAAAAGTACGACAAGATCAGCGCAATGGTGGCGTTCTCCGGGGAAGTGGAATTCCATGAAGATGACCACAATAGCCTTGCGCTGCTCAATCAGAAGTTCACTGAGATAAACATGAACCCAGGGCTGAAAGGCCGGGATATGCGCAAAGCATTTGATACCGACGACTACCATGTAATGCTGGTGGCCAACAAATTCCAGACCGGCTTTGACCAGCCTAAACTGTGCGCCATGTATGTGGATAAAAAAATGGGCGGCGTGGAGTGTGTGCAGACGCTGTCGCGCCTGAATCGTACCTATCCGGGCAAGGCAGAGTCCGGAACCTTTGTGCTCGATTTCTACAACGAACCTGACGAAATTTTGGAGGCTTTCCAGCCGTACTACCAGACAGCAGAGCTGACGGATGTCAGCGATCCGCAACTTGTCTTTGAACTGTTTGAAAAGCTGCGTACCAGCGGTATTTTCCTGTGGAACGAAGTCGAGCAATTCTGCGAGGCGTTCTTCACTAAAAATAAATCCAGCGCGGCTATCAGTAATATCTGCAAGCCCGCTGTAGATCGCTGGAAACAGCGTTACATCTCAGCCATTGATGCTTATGTGCTGGCTAAAGAGATGTTTGAGCGTACAAAAAAAACCGGCGACGTGGTGCTGATTACCAATGCTGAAAACACCTTTAAAGCCTGTAAACAGGAAAAAGACAAACTGGATATCTTCAAAAAAGATCTCGGCAGCTTTGTCCGTTTCTATGAGTTTATGTCGCAGATTGTTGACTATGATGACAAGGATCTTGAAAAGCTGAGCCTGTTTGCCCGACACCTGCGTCCTATGTTGCATGAACAGCGTATTGCAGAAGATGAAGTTGATCTCAGTAACGTGGAGATGAGCCATTACCGTTTGTCAAAGCTTCATGAACAGCATCTGAAGCTGCAAGATGATGCTGAAGATTACAAACTCAAACCAGGCAATGACATCGGCACAGCTAAGCCTAAGAACCCGAAAGAGGAGTTTCTCTCAAATATCCTAGCGCGTCTGAACGATCTGTTTATTACTGACAACCTTAGCGATAAAGACATGATCAACTATGCCTTTACTGTGCGGGATAAGTTATCTGAAAATCAGGCAGTAATGACGCAGATTGCCAACAACACACGCGAGCAGGCAATGCTGGGAGATTTCCCGAAAGCGATTGATGATGCTGTGATGGACAGTGGCGATGCACAATATGAGATGATGATGCAATATTTGTCAAATCCTGAATTGGCGAAAGGATTTGCACGCGTTGTCTTTGATATGTTGAAAAACAATTGAGACATCAATCAGGCAGGGGCGACGGGTAAAAATATTCCGTTCCCTCCTGAATGTCTATTTTAGGTTGTAATGTTCTTAATTAGGATTATTTTATCGTAAATACATATCTCTTTGTTATCATTTAGAGGTGTTGGTTGCTCCTTTTAAATTATGTGGCGTAATAAATGGCTATCAAAAATTAGCGGGAATTATGTTATCCTATATGAGCTATTTTAATTTTATATAAATCATGCTGAAAATCAATTGAGGATATTCAGCTCGAATCAAAATTTTTTTTAATATTTTACAGAATGGATTAATGATAAATAGTAAGCTAGCTGAAGAAGGGACATAACGCCGTATGACGTTGGGTGAGATTGCAATGGCTCGCCGGATTTTTGGTGATTCAATAGCCTATAATCGCGTCTGGATTCATTGTGACAGCTATTTACCCTTTGGTTTGCAGAAGCAAAACTATGCTATGACTCCAAATGGAGAGTTGTGGTATAGAAAACCAATGTATAAAGAGTATTTTTCTTCAAGCGCTGTTTTTATTGAAGATAAATACGTTTTTATCCATGAGCTTGGACATGTCTGGCAGCATCAAAACGGGCAGTGGGTCAGACTGCGAGGCGCTTTTAGCTGGGCTGCTGACTATACCTATAAACTTGATAAAAATGAGCTCACTGATTACTCTCTTGAACAACAAGCATCCATTTTAGCTGATTACTGGTTGTTACTGGTATATGGCCCTGATAAATGGCGCTACTATCAAAGACAAGGGCGAATGGGGATGTACAGGGGAAACGACAGGATTCAGGATGTATCGTCGCTTTATCAGAAAATCGTTACGGGAAAAGGATGATAACCATGAAGGGTAAAATTTTATTGGCTTCAGTATTTATTTTAACCGGATGCCCTGGTCCGGGTGACAGGATGACTGAGCGAGAATCAACTTCAGCGATTATTAAAGATAATCAAGTTTGTGTAGTGTCGCCACTGAAATCAGAGGAAAGGATTACTGCTATCCAGATAAACGGCGATAAAAACGGTACGCTTCATAAAGTCTTTGACGATAAACCTGTTTATGTAGCTAAAGGGGAATGCCTTCCACTATTCGGATTTACATTTTCACCGGGTGAGAGATATTCAATCGCTTATGACGTCATGAATCAGAAATCACAATCGCATTTGGTAACGGCTGAGTTTTCAACTCAAATCGACAAAGGCGTAATCAAGATCTTTTAACACGATGATCTTACAAGCGCGCATATGCTTATAAGACCATAGGCACCTTTATACGAATCGATATCGATAAAATATGTGCTTGAAGGGACTACGCAAGGCGCCGAGTCGAGAGTGGTATCAGTGGCGAAACTGGTTACGTGCCCGACTGCGACTGATAGTAGCACTAAACTAAGTGCTGAAGACGAAGCCATTAGAGCCATCTCGTTTGTTCATTAAATCAGATAATTATGAGTCGCAGGGCAAAGGTTCTGACTGTACCTTGATTTTCGGGCAACAAACTGATGTTATCTTTATGGCATCGCTGGTTTTTCAGTATGCTGGTTGAATAGGAGACGGATGCCTTGTTTGAATATTTTAACTTTATATTGAAATGAAAATATTTATTGTTGTTATTATACTGCTTGCTAACGTGGGCTTAATCCTGACAGTCCTCCTGTACGCATTAAACAAAAGGAAATATTATGAGCTTATTGAGCTTTTTCAGAAAAATCATATGCTTCCTGCACCCTATCTTTACAACAGTATGATCGGCTTCTTTGGTGCTGCCACGATGGCTTATTTCTTTATCAGACTTAAAAGAAATAAAAGTATATTTTTCCTGGATAAAAACAGCGAGGCATATCAGTTTGTTGATTCGAATAATGTCGAATTGATGCGGTGGATGATTCCTTTCTTTAATGTTTTTGTATTAAGTTTTGGATGTGTCTTGTTCATGATTTCTTTTGGCGGTGTACTGATCTTAATCGATACGTTCACAGATTGATCTTAAAGAAAATTTATTCTTATCGTCTGTTAAGTGTTTTTGTGGAACCGTATGCAGGGTTGAGCAGGAGTGATTAACTAATGAGAATCTGCTTTATTTCATTCTTTTTTCTTGTGGCCCACTCTGTCTTGACTGAAAGCATCAGATAAAATTGCTTTCGAAAATATAAGTTTCTGAATTCTTCGTGCGAGCTTTCGTTTGAAGCAGCATACTCAGAAGCCAAAGCCCTAACGCCATCATCAGTGAACCAGTAAAGAACGTCTTCATAATCGAGAGTCGATTTACGGATAAGCTCGATGCCTCTTTCACAAGCCACAAAATGGTATGCTTCCCCGCTAATCTCCAGATAGGGCATGCCTACACCATCGGGTTGGTCTGGGATAGTGAAGTAATAATTTGGCCTGATGCCGCCGCCAAGTTGCTCACCAATCTTCAGATGGCTTGCCCTCAGCTCCTCGATAGTTTTCATTGTTCCATATTACTTTTAAACGCTTGCCAGGCATTCCAGACATCTTCTGGCTCGATGTCAGGGTACCCCCGACTTTCCGCCATACTGAACGCGATATCTTCAGGCAACGCGATGGCAGTGGCGTTATCACGAATGGCTTCAAGTTCATTTCTCGTCAATGCCAGCCCTTTTTCTTTCTCTTTCGATACGAGTAAGGTTACTAATGCAGGAATGAATACGATAGCCATTTTATTTTCATCTCAATATCGCTGATTCAATATGTTATACGTTGAATCTCTTACGGGTGAAACAGAATTAATGCAAAGTCCTTTGTGACATCAGCTAACACGTACAGTGCCAACCCTGAGTTCTTCAGTTTGCTTAAGATATGGCTAACTGTCTAATCTTGATGATGCCAACCACTCAGGCAGCACCTCCCTGTACCATCCCAAATACTGCGCCAGTTCCAGCTTTCCCCGCTCACTCAATATCAGCACCACCTCATTCACAATCCACGCTTTAGCAAGGGCTATCTCTTTTGCCAGCACATCCGCATTAAACCTGCTATTCAACTGACAATAGCGTCTTGCTAACACTCGAAAGTCTTCTTCTCCGCCCATCCCTTTGACCAAAGGCGCTAAATCTATCGCTGGGTTACCCAGGCCAAAGCGTTCCCAGTCGAACAGCACCAGTTCGCCATTCTCTCTCTTTCCCCAGTTACCTGCATTGGTATCACCGGAGATCACGCAATGCGGTTCAAAAAGCACATTGCTATGCTTGTGCATTACTCGAAATTGCCGTTCCGCCTGAGCAGGAAGGCGAAGCAGATCCAGGCAGTCTTCCAGTGCTGCCTCGTGCCACTGATGTGTGCTGAACGTCCATGAGGGATCAGGCGGTACCGAATGTAATCGTGCAATAACTGAAAGGAACGCATCGCCCGTAACAGCGTCTTGTTGGATGGGTTCAGGAATGTATTCGAGTACGAGCTTTCGTTGTTCGTAGCAGGATGATTTCACCACGGGCGTCAGAATGCCAAGCTGAGCCATAAGGGGAGCGGCATTGTGATAGAAAGCATATTCAACCTCACTTACCGGCTCTTTCTCAATGGCACAGGGCTTACCATCTTCATCCGCAAGTCGTTTTACGCGGGCACTACCCATTTTCGCTAAATTGGCGTCGGTCATAGTAACTCTGCATTTACTCTTAACGTTAAAGACCCAACTCGCTCCCGCCTCCGCAGGAGCAAGCCCCATCAACCCTTACCACTCCGTCAACCCAATCGCCTTCATCACCCGCTTTCTCATATGCACAGGCAATGACGCCAGTTCCTCTATCGTCCTCACCCGCGTCCCGTTGATCACGTCCCGGGGCTTAAAGCTGATAATGATCCGCCCCCAGGTCACTTTCACATCCAGTTGCACCCCAATGGGAAAACCCGCTTCTCTCAACCAACAGCCTTTCAGGGTAATCGCCGGAATGCGGCGGTAATCTGGAGTGCGGGTCACATAACCCACGGTTGCATAGCGCTGGGTATAGTTTGGCGCTTTAGCTTCGTGGTGGCCTGAAATACAATCGAAAGCAGTCATGATGACTATTCTCCGTAAATAGTGATTGTGATCAGCGATGCGGATGTGTTGCCCCACATTCGTATCGCGCTAAATGACCGGAACATTTAATCAGGCAGGCAAAAACGCAGCGAGAGTGAAAAAAGCAAACTGCGAAAGCGTACGCAGAAATTCCATGCAAACCTCAACGTAATCCATAAGTTTTCGTCGCAGATCTAAATTCAGATAATGGCGAAAAGAAGGGGGAAATATCCGACCATTTCACGCGTCCTCAGCGTCAATCTGTTGTGCTGTTGCCCTTGTCTAAACCGCCTTCGGTACTTTCACCGCGTCACCAAACCCTGACCCAAAAATCCTTCATCAGCCCCTCGCACTCTCCTGGGATCTCCATAACAATTTCCACATCGGCACCGTCAACGCCTTTAGCCATCCACAGGAACAGGAGCTTCCGCTGGTGAAGCGTCATCTGATCGTCGAGCCGTTCGTGACCGTTGCCTCACCGCAATACTTACTGATGGACTGCACGCCGCCGCATCCGTTGGAGCTGGTGCATCATCGCTGCCCGTTCGCCAGCTTGCTGACCGGCAGTAACGACTGAGCTTACGAGATCAATAACGAACGTCACTTTTTCAACATTCCCAAATCGCTTGAGGTCTGTGACAGCAGGCTGTTACGAAAATCGGTGCTTTCAGGGGCTGGGATTGCCTGCCGGAGTATGTTGTCCAGCGTAGTATTTGCAGTGAAAAACTCAACTGCCTTTTTAAAGAGATGAAATCACCGAAATGGATATTAAACCTCTACCATCCGGCCCGCAGCCAAACCGCTGAAGCCAGATGGACAGCCAGAGAGGTACGCCCTTCGCCTGATATCGAAATCCGTTCGAATAATCCTGTAATTACGCAGAATGCTTTGCGACTGTGAGGCCTGTTGATTACTACGAAGATGCAGTGATACTCCGTCATGACTTTATCGCCCTGTGTCGCGGTTATCTTGATAATCTGGTATACAGAACCGTAACGCGCTTAACGTCAGGATAAAAAATGAAAGTCAGCGAAGAAACCCTTATGCAGGCCGGTTTTACGTCACGTGAGCTGGGCAGAATAAAAAACATTTCACAACGCTCTGGCGATACACTGGGCGAAGCCATTAACGACCTTGCCCGACGCTTTATTATTGCTGCTGTCGCCGTGACATTTTGCCTTGTCGTGTTCTTTATCCTGCTTGTTTTTGGCTCAGCCCAATCGGTTATCCCGGGTGCTATCGGTCTTGCCTGTGGCGCTGCCGTTGCAGCATTCTCCCAGCCACCTGTTATCACTTACAAAGCCTGGCGTTTCAGACGCGTTCAGCGCGGCTGATCGCTTTTTTTGCTGTCGTGAAGCAGTTCGAAAATGACCCTGGCCTTCACCCCGTAGTTCACGATCTTCATTGTCAGCTGTGACCTGTCCATCGTGTCTATTTTCCGGAAGTAGTCGGTCGGTAGCCACCGAAACAACCGCCATGCTTCAGGTTTACGGAAAGCGCCGGCAATGCCGTACACGCTCGATGCCAGTGTGGCGGCCTTGTAGGCGGCCAGTCCTGTCTCGGGCCTGAAGCCCATAAATTTTGCCGCACCCATAGCGCCGTCAGCAAATATCCCCTCAGAATGAACGCTGTTGCCGTACATAAGATGACTGGCCTCGCGCGTTATGCCGTTTATCCCGTCAATGAACAGTGTGGCACCGGCCAGCATCCCAATCGGGTTCATCGAGGCCACCATTGCCACGCCGCCGACCAGCGTCAGGCCCGACAGAACAATTTTAACGGCTGAAATGACGTACCCGACAATTTTGTCATTCTCGTGCACGAACTCCACTTTGGCATACAATCTGGCCACCTGCGTACGGAGCAAGCGGTCCTGCTCGTTCAGGCTGGCGGCTTCTGCCCGCAGCCTGCTGACGCAGGCCATGCAGTCTTCATCGCTGCTGGCACGACGGGCCAGCGCAAACTGGTCTTCAATGACCTTTTTAATTTCTTCAACGAACTGAATACGTGACAGCCCGTGGTTCAGGTGAAATGAGGCCACGCGGTTAGCCACGTCAACGAGCTTCCTCGCTTCAAGATTTACCATCGTTTCTGCCCAGGCCTGGTTTCTTCCGCCTGAGCGCATCATTGACAGCAGCGCTGCGTCCATTTCCATCTCTCCTGTGATAAAGGTACCGGTTTATGTAGGTAGCTTATTAGTCTGCTTTGCTGTGATGAACTGTATTAGGAAGGGCAAAAAAATTCGCCCCGTATTGCGGCATAGTGTAGAAAATTATCAGCACAGACTCACTTTATGCAACGCCGCTGACTGCTTCGGGGCGACTTTAGTTAGACTGTTTCTGACGGATACATCGCCGCAGGAGGCCCTGAGATGGGCAAATACCAGTGAGCGTGGTCCAATGGAAAGTACATCGACGCAGGCCCAGATCAGGCAGGTTTTGAGGAAGACAGGCTAAAAATTAAGCTATAAAATTAACGCCTTGGCTTTTCTGCCTCTCCAGCGTCTTAGGCCTTTAAAGAAGTTAGTGCTGTCGTTGTGTTATAAAATTGAAATTTCTCAGCAATTATAAATAACGACATGCATTCTTTTTTATCATTGATTTTACCGCTGGCGCTTATCATTTTACTGATAAAGTATTTTTTTCTGCCGATGTTCAAACGAGACGATTTCTTTGCTGCTAAGGGCGAGTTGAAGAAAATTTCTATTGATAAACCGCTGCTTAACCGTCTTGGGATGAACACAGAGGATTACTATTTCGACGCAGATTTTCTCTACCAAAAGCGTAAGGAAGACATCCTCAATAAAATCGCGCTGGGCCAAATCATTCAGGTCAGATCGACCGGAACGAAGATCGGCAATCGCTGCGTCTGGCAGGTTCGTTATCTCACAGGTGTCTCACGGACAGAAAAAACAGTCAGTATTCTGAATAACTACTCGCTATTTAATCAGGATTTTGCCGGTTTTCTTTCAGCCGTTCGGGCGGCCAATCCCGAGGCTGAAGTAGAAAAAATGACAATCTGGCGCATATAAACCTTTGGAGGCCGGTGCTGAAATGAGTCCTGAACTGAGCCACGATGGGCGCAAATCATGGTTTCCCGAGGTCGGTCAGGAATCGTTCAAACAACTCTATGCTGGCAGAGGAGTAACAGCTGTATTATGAAATGCATTGGGGCCCCGTTCCTTCATAAAGGACTATCACCAATGCTGATAACTGAATCAAAAAATACAAATATTCATTTAAAAAATATGGAGGCATATTTTATGGCGAACATAACATAACGACAGGGAATGAATATGAACGCCAGAGTAATAAATATGACAGGATCTACCCCTGTATTAACCAGGCTTAAATACCTTCGAGAGAGAAAATTCTTTTCTTTTCATGCACTCCCTATATCAAGCTATGGAAATAGTGACATTATAGGCGGGTCGAATAGTGAATTAACTGAGTATATTGAAAGTTCAGTGACGGGAGAACTCTTTGATAGTTTCTTTTTTCCGTCTGGAATTATCTCAGAGTCGCAAAAACTGACTGCAGGGCTATATAATGCTGATCATTCATTTTATATCACAGGTGGAACCAGTACAGCTAATCAAATAGCGATTTCCGCGCTATATGAAAAAGGAGAAAGAATTCTCGTTGACAAAAATTGCCACCAGTCGGTGCATTTCCACACCAGATCAATCGGTGCCGAAATTCATTATATCTGTCCGGACCTGCGTACTGAATATGAAGAAATGAGCGCGTGGTCATACGAACATCTGGAACGAACTCTTCTGACCCTTCAGGAGAGTGGTAGAGCCTGTGATATGGTTATCCTCACTGCACAATCGTATGAAGGGGTAATCTACGATATTCCTGGTGTTTTGGCGCGACTTCTGGCGGCAGGCATTACTACGCGTAAATTCTTTATTGATGAAGCCTGGGGAAGTCTGAATTATTTCAGTGAAGATATTCGTCCTTTTACAGCAATGAATACCGACTCATTACGCCAGAAGTATCCAGATCTTGAGGTCATCTGTACCCACTCCGCGCACAAATCTCTATTTTGTCTTCGCCAGGCATCTCTCATCCATTGTCGTGGGACCGACAACCTCGCGGAAAGAGTTGAAACCGCTAAATACCGCATTCATACCACTTCACCGAGCTACCCGATTATCGCCTCACTTGATAACGCACAGGCTATTATGAGCGAACACGGCAATGCCCTCGCTATGCACTCGCGCAGTCTGGTCGATAGATTTGTTAACGGCATATCCTCCCTAAAAAATCTGGGATCTGAAGCTGTCAGTCGACAAATTTTCAATTCACACTGGCATGTTCATTATGATCCTACAAAAGTAATACTTGATGTGTCATCAATTGGAACCGGCGCAGAGATAAAACAGCGGCTGTGCGAAGAAAACATTTACGTAAAAAGAGTGATTAATAACTTTCTTCTCTTCAATTTCCACATCGGTATCAATGAGCAAGCAGTTTCAGCACTCCTCTCTGCGCTAGATAAGATCTGTCAGGAAAAAATGGTTCAACCTGATTCAGAAAATGAAATTTCAGACAAGTTTATTATCCCTTATCCTCCGGGTGTTCCACTTGTTTTTCCTGGGGAAGTTATCGACGAAGTGATAAAAAGTAAAATAGAAAAATATCGCAAAAATGGATTTATTATCATCGCAGCCTGAATTTTAAACCTTACTTCTACCGGGTATTTATAATGATTACACTGAGCCGAATGAATGAAATTGCCGCCTTGCGCGGTAACAACATGTGTATCGCCGACAATAAAAATAATTACACATGGAATGATATTATACAACAGACCGAATCCCGCGTGATTTTTCTTAGGCGCAGTTTTAGTGCAGAACAGCTCCGCTCGGTTTGTTACCTGTCGAAAAATAACGCGGAACTCATTAGCTGGCTGGCCGCTTTCGCCACGTTGGGTATTCCAGCCAACGGGCTGGATTATTCGCTTCCGACAGTGACACTCCGCAAACTGATTAAACAAATTAGCCCCGGTTTGTTACTGGTTTCGTTCAGCCTCTACGAACCCGAAGAACTCAGTAACCTAAACATTGCTGGAACCAGCATGCTGGGTGTTAATTCCCCAATTGATCCCGTAATCGAAAGTATCGGCGAATTGCATCATCCTGAACTCAGTAGCCTGCTTTCCGTACCGAATGCGTCATCGTTCCGGGCAGTTGCACTGACTTCCGGGACGAGCGCGCTACCTAAGATAGCTCTACGCTACCGCTCTTTTGACGCCCGCCGCTTCGCGTGGTTTACCGATCGATTTGGCTTCAGTGACTCGGATGGATTCATGCTCATTCTGCCTCTTTATCACGCAGCTGGTAACGGATGGGCACGCATGTTTATGGGGCTTGGTGCTCCTCTGTATTTGGTCGACCAGGACGATGAGAGAGCCCTTATACAAACACTCTCAGGAGAGGACGTCCGGGCAACGGTAATGACACCTAATCTGGTTACCAGGATGATAACTATCTGTAAAGATACCGCTTTGCCACATCATTTGCGCTGGGTGCTTGTTGGAGGCTGCTATTTTCCGGTGAAAACCAAACTTGCCGCACGTGCTGCCTTTGGTGATATTTTTTGTGAGTATTACGGATGTACTGAAACGGGAGTGAATGTGCTGTCAGATCCTGACGACATGCTGGAGTGTCCTGCGAGCGTGGGGCGCCCTTATGACGGTAACCAGGTCAGGATTCTCGATAGAAACAATAAACCACTTAGTGCGGGAGAAACAGGAAGAGTGGCTATCTCAAGCTATATGCTTATGGATGAGTACCACGACGGAAGTAAACCGTTCATCGTGCTTGAGGGGGAACACTACTTTTTGATGGCTGACTACGGCTATCTGGATGATAGCGGCAGGCTATTCCTGATGAATCGAAACGGTGAAACTTATAATAAACATGATGTTTACCGCATTGAGGAAAAAATTCGTGCTCTGCCATGTATTAAAGATGTCGCCTTAATCGCGATCCAACGTGAGGGGGTAAATCACCTCAAATGTATTTTTAGCACTGATCAGAATGGAAAAGAAAAGTTTATTCGCCTGTTTGAAAAAATCAATGAGGAGGCAGGAAAAACAGGGGCCATTAATTTTTCAGCTCACTATGTTGATGAAATTCCTTACAGCCCAAGCGGAAAAGTGCGTTTTAGTGAAATCATACGTATTCTCGATGCGGCATAAATGAGCAGTATCAGAATTTCTGATACCTAAATAAAAACTCGCGAATAGTTAATAACTGGCGAATATGAAAATATAAAAAACAACTCCTGCCAAACTTTTCTTAATACATGATGAAGGTGAATAAATGAATAACTATATCAAAGGGCTGCTTTGCTGCCTTCTGGCCACGGTTTCATGGGGCGCTATGTTTCCTGTAATGACACAAGCTCTAACCAGAATCGATCCGTTTAATTTCACTACGCTCCGTTATGGCATTGCAGGTATTGCTTTCGCGTTACTGCTGCTATTTCGTGAAGGACATTCAGCTTTTACGCTGAAGGACGAAAAATGGGGACTGGCCTGGCTTTTCGGAACACTGGGATTTGCCGGATTCGGTTTTCTGGTGTTCCTGGGCCAGCATCTCGCAGGGCCAACGGGTGCGCTGACTGCATCTATTATGATGGCGACGATGCCAATGCTGGGGCTCCTCACTATCTGGGCACTGAAAAAGGTTCGTCCCCGGGCCAGCACCTTTGGATTTATCCTGCTGTCCTTTAGCGGCGTGTTGCTGGTCATCACTAACGGTAATGTCTCAGCAGTCCTGAACTCGCCGATGAGCCTGACTGCTAATCTGCTGCTGATTGCGGGTGCGCTTTGCTGGGTTTTGTATACCCTCGGCGGGAGCTACTTTCCAGGCTGGAGTCCGCTGCGTTATACCACGATAACGACGCTGCTGGGTATGACCAGCGTCATGGGCACGGATGTGCTGCTGATGGCCACGGGTAAGATTGCTGTACCCGACGCCTCTGCAATCATCTTCGTGATTCCGCACCTGATTTACATGGCACTCGTCGCAGGTCTTATGGCGGTTCTGTGCTGGAATATCGGTAACCGGATTATCACACCTACCAATGGCGTGCTCTTTATGGATGTCGTCCCCGTCACCGCCTTTCTTGTATCAGCACTGAACGGCGTGCTACCGACGCACATGCAGATTATCGGTGCCGCCATCACGGCCACGGCGTTGGTGCTTAACAACCTTAACCAGCGCAAAATGGCACGTCAGGCCGTAAACAACACGATTCTGAAAACGTCTACCGCCCGTCGTTGAGGTTCAGGCTCCCCTCTCTGGAGGAGGGGAGTTTTACTACATCACGATGCCACCTGCCAAATATCTCTCACCGTCTCGATCAGCGCGGCAACGACTGGGGACGTTTCTTTTTCACGGTCCCAGACAAAACACAGTTGGCTCACTGTTTTCTCGCCGGGCCAGATATACAACTCACCACTATCCTGAAGCGCCAGAGCAATATCCTCACGCATAAGCGTGATCCCGACTTCCATGCCGACAAGTTCCGCTAGCGTTTTTTCCTGATCGGCGATAATGGCTGGCCGTACCTCAATGCCATGCTTATGGAGAAAATCCCGAGCTATTGAACTAAAAGAACATTTTTCAGGCGTGGCAATCCAGGGAAACGCCCTAAGCTCATCCCAGCCAGCAGTCTCCAGTTGCGTTTTCCAGGCGCGGGGGCCAACAATACATAGCGTAATAGGAGAAACCACAATCGTGCCTAATCGCTCTTCATGTACTTTGCCGATGATGAAACCCGCGTCCAGTTCACCGGCGAGCAGGCTATCAATGATAAGGCCGGATATATTCTGACGAATTGTCAGACTGACGTTATGATGCCGCTGACGCAATTGGGTCAAAACCTGCGGCAGGTTCAGGATAACGGGAACTGAAATAGTGCCGAGCGCACAAGTACCAATAGCATTCAGCGACCGGGCCTTACTGACAAATTTACTGGCAGCATCAAGCGCGAGGCGGGCTTCATCACGCATGATTAAACCGGGTGCGGTTAGCTCCATACCACGAGGGGTGCGTTTAAACAGTCGAACATTAAATTCCGTTTCAAGTGATTTTATGTGAGCACTCACCGCTGGCTGGCTGAGAAAAAGTAGACTGGCCGCTCTTGTAAGGCTTGCTGTTTCTGCGACGGTCACAAAGGTCCTGAGTTGGTTTAAATCCATTCCGCTTTCCGCCTGTTATGGTTAGATGATTCATCAGTTTGTGCGACTGGGATAATTTACATTAGAAATTGTTACTTTACGTTAAAATAAGATCGACTCTTCAGCACGCTCATAATGATGACGTTCGGGTCTGTTACCGCTTTTATTTGGAAATAAAATTAATAAGATACCAGGATTGATCTTGGCGGTGAAAAATACTCTTTTTTTGTATTAATAAGAAAGAGTTGTCTGGTTTGGTGTAGGAAAAGAGATATTAAAAAATAGTGTAAATTTTCTATGGGAAATCTTTGCGTGTAGGCTGGCAGGAAAAATTAGCAGGTTTCTTTTTAACAGGATGCGTTTTGATGAAGTTACTACGTTCTATCGTCTCGGTAAAAACATAATGTCACAGGCAGTCAGTTCGCTTTCTTTGATGTATTAGTCCGGCGAGTCATAAGGTGTTGACAGTGTTGCGGATACCGTAACGCTTCCCTGACCTCAACGGGAGCATAGGTTCACAACTTTTAGCATTTTAACCTTTATAATCAGAGGCTTGACAAAAAATAATATTTTCAGTTGTTCTTGAGTGATTAATTATAGTGCTTATCCTCGAAAAACCTCTCGTGAATGCCAGCCCACAAAATTGTCTGACGGATAATGCTGACTGACCTGCGGCAATGTAATCTGCTTGCCTGAAAAGTCCCAGAACAGGCGATCAACAATGCCACCGCCGTTTACACCGTTAGAAACAACTACGCACATATTTTCATCCAGCCCAATCGATCCTTTATCAAAGGCTTTATGATGAATAGCGCACAGTGCCAAACCATTCGTGATGTCACAGGGACCACCGTACTGTTTCCATTTGATGTGCGCGGCTTCCACCGCCACCAAAGCGTTGTCGTGGCGCATATTGAATCCACATATCGCACACTGATAGTGATAAGCACGTAGCACCAACTGTCGAAAATGGGGATCGCGTTGCTTTCGCATCTCGCTGATGCCAAAACCCAGTTCGTCTGCCAGCTCTTCCTGAATGCTTTCGGGAAAATGCGCTTCAAGAATTTGCTGTGCCAGGCTATCAATTAACCTGCTGTCTCTTTTGACGAGTTCGTAATGTGCAACATCGAAGCCGCCTGCGACCTCATACCTTTCGAGTTCACCGGCCGGAGGTTGCCTACTGCCAGTTGATGAGCAATGTTCTGCATTAAGTAATTCCCAAAACCCGTCACCTTTTAAACGCCAGAAGGGCATATCAGGTCGATATTCACGACGTTGTGGACCATAGCGTTCCAGCAGTGCGTGAAGGACAGGCTGAATTTCAGATGCATAGTCAAATAACCGGGCATGCCCATTGCGATACTGCGACAGTGCATAAAGCACAAGCAGTGGTTTATGCGGCGCGCGCTGTTCGCCTTTACGCCAGACAGTGATTTCAGAGAGCAATTTTTGCAGGCTTTTAGCTGATGTCATGACGCAAAGTGATAAGAAAATAATTGCGATAATGCTCGCAAATTCGCGAATGATCAATCGATTAGCTATCAGAAATGCAATTAAGAAAAAAGCATTCTTAGATAGTGAAAATAAAGCCGCCAGGTAAGATTGCCATTGCCTTAAATTGAATCTGTGGGAATATTCAGTGAAGCAAATACAGCCCTTATCAGGGCTTCACTTAATACAGCGACACCAAAAAACCCACCGCCACCCACCCATAAACCCCCGCACAGATCAGATCGAAACTGCGCCGTGCCCGACTGAGGTCTTTCTCTGCGGTTTGCGAGGCCAAAATCAGCGCATACAGGCTAAATATCATCGCGCCGGTCAGTGCACAGGTTGCACCAAAACATCGTACTGCCACTGCGCTGCGGGTCAGCCCATTCGGGGGAGGGAGCCGTTACCGCTGACCATGCCGTCAGCGGGGTGCAGAATAAAAGTGATCACTGCCGAGCGCGAATACGCCTGTCATCGGCAGTGTTTTTACATTCAGACTTTGAATGTCTCTACGGCGAGACGCAACCTCTGAGCCTGTTCAGAAAGCGACTGTGAGGCGGCTGACGACTCTTCAACCAATGCAGAGTTGTTCTGCGTTACACCATCCATCTGGCTTACCGCCACGCTCACCTGAGAGATCCCCTGCATCTGCTCAGCGGACGACAGGGCGATGGTATCCATTGATGTGGCCAGTTCGTCAACCAGATCGATCACTTTAAGAATATTTTGGCCTGTTTCATTCGCCACCGTGACGCCAGATTCCACCTGACCCACCGCCTGCTCAATGAGTGATTTAATGTCTTTTGCCGCTGTGGCGCTTCGCTGTGCCAACGTCCTGACTTCCGCTGCCACCACGGCAAATCCACGCCCGCTTTCACCCGCGCGTGCCGCTTCTACTGCCGCGTTAAGCGCCAGAATATTCGTCTGAAATGCAATACTTTCGATGACAGAGGTAATGTCTCTGACCTTAGACGCGCTTTGTGAAATTTCGCCCATGGTCCCAGACATACGGCGGACATCGTTTTCACCATTTTTTACGTGTAAAGCCGTATCCCTCGCGGCGTTGGCCGTCTGTCTGGCCATGGCGCTGTTACTCTGCACGGTGGCCGTCAGCTGTTCCATACTTGCCGCTGTCTGCTGGAGTGCTGCTGCCTGCTCTTCAGTGCGGGAAGCCAGTTCGTTGTTACCCTGAGAGATTTCGTTTGCTGAAAGTGCAACTGAAGCGGAGCCAGATTTAATGTCGGATACCACCCCGCGGAGCCGCGCCTGCATACTGGACAAAGAGGCCATCAGGCTCCGGGTGTCATTTTTGCGTAGCTGAACGGCTGAGGTTAAATCTCCCTGAGAAATTGCATAGGCAAGGCGCTGTGCGGTAGCGGGTTCACCACCGAGTTCACTCATCAGCTTACGAATCAGATAGATGCCCGTGGACAGGCCAAAAATGACCGCGACAGCGAGCAGTACCAGTAAAATGACGTAAGCCTGTTCCGTCGTTTTACTGTTTGCACTGACGGCGTCATCAGACCGCTGAGTGAGCACCTGACCCATAGCCGTCAGTCCGTCAATCAGGGGATTTTGGGCGGGCCTGACGGTATCCAAAAGAAACTTCACGGTCGCGGCGTTGTTTTTTCCCAGTGCGAGTGGAACCGTATTACTGAATGATTCCAGTGCTTCTTTTTCACTGTTTTTAATCGCGTCGAACGCTTTTTTTTCCTCATTGCTGCCAGACTGGTCAATCATCTGCCCCAGTTGAGTGCTGCTGTCGACAAAGCGGGTCTTTAATTTTCCAAGCCGCGCGGATTGCTCCTCAATGCCTTTTTCATCGGTAAATAACGACAGATTCCTGACTGTAATGGCCATGTCGCGCTGGATTAGCGTCAGGTCTGTTATCAGTTTCGTTTTTTTCATATCTCCCTGAACGATGGATTCAAGGGCGTTTTTGGACTGATACAAAGAATGAATGGCAACCACTATGCACAGGGAAAAGAAGACGATTAACGTACCAAAACCCGAGCCGAGCCGTGTTGAGATTTTCATAAATCTTTCCTGAAGAAGGGAGGGGAGACGACGATCTTTCGGCGCAGACCCGGCAATCTTTATCCCGGCCGTGATAATTAAAATGTAAGCAATCACGACATAAACTTTTACAGGAAAAACCCCTCTCGCGGGTCTGTTAATATTTCTTATCTATAGGTTTTTTTATGGCCCGGCCCGCAGTAGAAATGGCAGATTGCGAGTGGAAACCGCGTCGCGCTGGCATCTTGCTGAGCGTTCTTTGGGAACGGGCTCAGTGCCGGTCATGAGGTGAGCCAGTCGCGATAAGGGCTGTCAGGACATAAGACATGGGTAGCAATGAAACTATGCGGTTAGCGGGCATCGCGTTAATGGTTGCGATAACCTGCTGGCAGAACGCGTTTTCCAACGGCTGAACCGCGAGCGGTGCTAAATCAGAGATCGTCATCTT
>Ga0157357_1000026_pt1 | contig 65072 bp, 56 predicted proteins | sample AttcapACBM1_FD_111485 | JGI IMG/M metagenome (GOLD analysis project Ga0157357, IMG submission 111485) | Fungus gardens microbial communities from leaf cutter ant in Botucatu, State of Sao Paulo, Brazil - Atta capiguara ACBM1 | ecosystem: Host-associated > Fungi > Mycelium > Unclassified ... | reverse complement strand
CAGAACAGTGCTGACCAAGCCAGGAATGATAGAGTTCAAGTAGTTAAGCACTCTTGATGGAAACATCTAAAATAGTGTTCAAATATAGTAGGTACTTATCTAATGTCAACCAGGGGCATATAGTAATGATTAGGAGGGTGCAGAGAGTGGTTAGGGCTAAGCAGGAAGAGTACCAGGAAAAGTGTAGAAATCTCTGTAATTTTGGGATCAGATTTCAGATGTAGAAGTTAGTGTTGCAAACTCTGAGTTTTTGGAATCAGACTTCAGAGTTTGTGGTCTCCTTACAGCCTCTTTACTCAATAGTTGACAAAGAAACTAAAAAGTTCAACCTTATACTATTATACTCATGCAAAACATCTTGGGATTTTGATAAGAAGAATGAATGTGATAACATTAAAAATTGGAAAATGACTTTTTAAGTATCCAACTTCAAAGGCAGACAATTTCTTGATCTTATAGAACCTTTATATATCAATAGAGGTCCATAGATCAAACATTTCAGATATTCCAACTCATTATGCATGAGAGCTATGAGAGCCATCACCAACCACACTTTTATAGGAGAATACTGTCTTCATTCTTCCCAAATAAAGACATTAGCTGCCTATGTAGAATCTATCCAATAGAATTAAGATACTATATCCTCTATGATTACAGGAGGTTCAACAATTATTATACAATTAGTTAGTTCATCTCCTTCCTTGAATTCAACCTAAATACCTTTTCCTTTGGAGAAGACATTATATAACAGAGCAGTCTTTGCTCATACAGCAGTTGTATTGTTTGCTTTTCTCTTTCTTTTCTTTTCTTTTCATATTTTCATGTCACTTCTTTCTTATGTAAAGTAGTTACAAAGTAGCTACTATAGCTTGCCTATGTACTCTATGTAATAAATTGCTGATTTAAAGAAAGTTGTAAAAGGTTTCAGAACAGATTCAGAACAGATAATATTATACAGTATAGCACCAGCATATTAGTCTTATAGAAAGCATATAATCTTTAGGATAGGTTAGTTGTAGTGTGTACATAGACCATAGTCTATAGTATATAAAATAGACTTATTTTTAACAAAAACTCTATTAAGTTCTCTTGTGTTACTTAATATAAGAATGTGTCTCTTGTCTTAGCTTTGAGATTTAAGTCATAATGCTTCTTAGTTATTCTCTACACTACTATATCTCTAGTCATAGCTCCAACTATAGAACTTAGTATTTAAAACTAAGTAGATACTCTACAGTTCTCCAGTCTAGAAATTGGCTAAGATTACCTAATCATTTTGCTTCTCTTTTTGAGATCAAACCTGAGTAAAACACTTCTTTCTCTGTTTTCCATATAAAATTGTGACTATATAATGGATAGTGGCATAATATATAAGTTGAGGCCAAGGTTATCATCTGAGGTTTAGTTATAAGTCTGTAAATAAGCTTTCTAGCTTGATTTGCAATCTGAGTAATCATATATGTTTCCAGATAAGTTTCTATACTTAGTCTAACCTCTTCTCATACAACTAACCATAGATATCTACTTGAAGTGAGAACCATATTTGACATTATATTAAATGTGGTTCATATTTTGTTATTCAAGACTTATTAGTAAACTCTTGGAAGTTAGATTAGCAAGTATGTGTTATCTAGATATGTGGAATATAGATGTTAAAATAATCTTCAGCTTATATATTATGTTTCTACTAGTTATACTGATTGCATATCTTAGAAGAGATACTTAGAATGACTGGGAAACAAGTCTACTGGAAGATGGTAAGATGTGTTATTGCCAACACTAGAAGACAATATCAGTTTTAGTTGATTTTCAGGATAAAATTTTACAGTATAACTACTAGCTTATACTAAGTATTCTATTTAGGGTAGTTATCTAGGAATAAAGACTATAAGTAAGTTACTCTAGTTCAGAATAGTCCTCAGATGTCAGAGTGGAGATCCATGAAGTTGTCAAGAAGTCTAGTGAGGATGTCCAAGATGGAGTAGAGAGTGTGATCTACACTAGAAGAGGCCTGGAAGTGTAGATGAGTTAGAAAGTGTTATCCATGGGTTGGGACAAATGTTGCCAGATTGAGATGTAACAATTAGATATATTTGCTCTAGTAAATTAGGCTTGTTTTTTAGTAGTATAACAAAGTAGATATCACAAGTTATAATGACTATGGGGCTTAAAGATTCTAAGTATAGGATATATATATAAAGAGAACTTGATAGAATTCCCACTGGATTGAGCTACTTACTTATACTAAGTATACTTGGTTTGTACACTATCTAGCCCTAACCTATTTCTAATCATAGAATATGCTAGAATATTCTGTAACAAGTGACTAGTCATGTGACATGATCATGTGATTCTCTACATAACTAAGTTTAAAACAGAAGATAAAGAGAAAATTATTTTAGTTATGGCCAAGCCTATAACTTGTAAGAATAACTCTTAGTTATTTAAGACAGTGCAAAAACTGAGGTACATATATTATGCTACATGGCAATTTATATAGTAGGTGGGGAGTATATAACATCTGTAGAGTGTTCAGAATAATGTCTAAGCACTCCACTCGTAATGTTATTACAAGTTTGCCACTCTAACAGTATCTACTGGAGTATATACCCTACAGAATATGTCTACTAGCAATCTGTTCTAATGAAAAAACAACATATGTAAGCTGCATGTAAGCTGCATCTATAACTCACTGCGAGTGCCGTGCATCATCACCTAGTCATGTTTGCTGATCACAGTTTATTCAACAGATAGGTTGCCCTGTATGTAAGTGCTTAGGAGACATGTCAAGTAGGGTGCAGACTCCTGTCTAATTAGAACTTCGACAAGTACCCTATGTTATCCAAGAGCAAATGCTCTCGCTAACCAGGAGTCTAACAATGCTACCAATGCTCGCACTATATCTCATAAAGTACTGATCAGATATGAGTCGTCTATACAGACTCAAGCTCAGAGATGCAATAGTAATGAGGACAACTCTGGGTGACTTGTTAACAATTCTGACCCAGAGTGCAGCGTATCTGGATAGCGAATTTTATACGAGGTCCAGTGGGGCATAAGGTTGCTGCCTACACTATGTGAGAAGCTAAGCGAGTCCAAGTGAATCCGCGGAACTGAGCAGAGAAATCAGAATACCGAAGCAAGAGTAGAAATGAAGAGATAAGCGAAGTTCGTTACCCGAGCCTTGGAATGGTTGGCATTGGCACCAATGCCACGAGTTGGCCTCATTATAAAGCCTGATTTATCTAGAGTCTGTAGTCACTTGCTGTAGTGATATGTTTACTCATTAAAGATTGTTGAATTACCAGATTGTTGAATTACCCTCGGACAAACGAGGATAGGCTAAGAGATAGTCTATCTCGTGATCGAAGACACCGGAGGGTTCGAGGTTAGCTGACGGAACCAGGAAGGCATTCTGCAGTTGTAATACTGTTCGAACTGTGAGGATTTTTACACTGCATATTCAAATTTCCAGAAAGCTTATCGGTAACTTGTCCTAGCGAGAATTGCTGCAGCGTCGGTTAACGTTAATTGACAATGGATACCACGAGTAATAATGTATCACATGGATTACTCAAAAGGACCGAAGCCCATAGAGTTTTCGTCAAGTTTCCTAATGAAATGAAAACAAGCTGAGATGAATCTCAGATCGACTTTTCCAAAGTAGGATATATCAAATCCATCGTGAGGAGTCGATACCCCTGTACAACAAAATGATTCACCACAACGGTTGGACGCTCTCGCTCTTCCAACCACTGGCCCTCGCTTCCCAATACCCACCAGTATATACCCATTCTTCCCCAACTTGTTTAAACCACCGGGGTTTTCTATCCTGTCTTTGTTTACGTCTTTCACGTTGCATCTCTTCCATTCTATTTTTCGCTCCTTCCGCTGCGTCCACGTCGCCTCTCTCTAGGGCCTGGACGTCAGGCCTATACCTGGAGTCTGTTGGAGGTAGCTTCCCAACCATATTGGGGATAATCTCGTTGAGAGTGATCCCGAACGCCGTGAAACCATAAAAGTCTTGTGTCTCTTTAGGGAACGGATTGATTCGCCATAAAACGCGGAAATGCGACGAGTCGAATGTTTGGGATATCTGGTCATCCCATTTTCCTTCTAAACGACTGACGATATCACCAGTCGGTGAGTATATGTTCCCTGAAATCACGTTGGACGGTCCCCAGTAACCATTTTGTTTGAATTCCACTACGCAACGGTAATGATTGGTGTGATTTTCGACAATCATTTCACCGCAATGTTCAAAGTACTTGGTACCAACTATAAGATTGCGCATGAAGGAAGATGGTCTCGTCCTTAATCTTAATTAAGTATGGGTCCTTGGAGATGAATTAATTATGTCACGTACCAAGTGAAATGATCACCACCGATTCTCAATCGGGTATTACCCTGAGGAACGATCTCAAGGCTTTTACCTGGTTCAAGTGTCAATGAATTCGTTAGTGATTTAACTTAAGTGTACTATACCCCAAAATTTAGTCCGCCCTGCAGACGTTGCTGAGAGTTCCCATTCGTCCCCTTCAGCATGGTACGCCAGTTCTACTGGATGATGGCGAACTTTTTCAGCGATGAATTTCATCCTTGTATCCTCGAATGTCTCAGCTAGCATCGGATTACTTCAAGTCATCATGAATGAGGCCCACTTGGTTCAAAATTTCACTTACAATCCTTTTCTCCCCGACCGATGTCGTGTATGAGCATAACCAGAGACAGCGAACGCCACAACAAGTGAAAGCCGGTCGACAGGGTTACCAGCACGGACGGCTTCATCTAAGAGATTATGGTATTCTACTTCTTCCGCCAGTCGCTCAAGAAGAGTGAGTGGTTCGTTGAATGTGACTGGGAGCGTAATAGTGGATAAATCCTATGGAATCCTGAATATTTATCGAGAAGCTATCCGAGGTATGAGACTACCTTGCCAACATTTTGCTTGAGCATAGCCAATAGACTACCCTCGTCACCAAGTGCCCGTGAAGGTAGCTGGCTTCGCCTGATAGCCGTTTGAGCATCGTACTTTGAGAAGTCCCGCAGAGCGGATTGGCCCTCTTCCAGATCAGTCTCGTCACCCGACCGATCGAGTTGCTCCAGGCTGCTCTGACGACTTACAAGCTCCGGTTGTTCTGGAGAGGACTGGACGTCCACCACAAATTCTTCTGGGCCGTCGTTCATGACATCGGCGGCGTCATGCCACTCATGGGTACTATCGCTGATGGTGGTTGCGATTGAATGTCGTCGAGGGCACTGTGACGGGCCTGGCTGTCCAAACTCGCCACAAATAGGTTCCTCCGTGGTTGGAGGGAGAGAAGAATGGTAGATGCTGGGAAGTTCAGCGGTGACACGGGTTTGTAAAGACTTCAGGAGTATTGCATTCTGTGTTTTGAGTTGCTCGAGTAGCCTGAGCACCTGCTGAGCGGGAGGAGGAAGGTCTGGCGACGTGTCGTCAGTACCTGGTTGATGGAGCGAATCTGAACATAGTGCTCAAAATCCAAGCTCGCAGAAATGGGTAAGACAGCATACACTTTCTGAATATGTTGAGGACATCTCTCGATTGATCTTTGTGCCTATCCTTCTCTTGTTTCTTACTTTGATTAGGGGTTTTCTTAGCTGGGAACTCTTGCAAAAGTAGTAGTATCGCCTCCTCAAGCTGTTCAATCAGCTTTATGGAGTGAGCATAGTAGCTTTTTGTTATCAAAGGACACTCACAGGAACCATGTTTTCAACGAGGCACTCTGACTTGGGCATACTTGCCTGTCTTATGCTCCTTCGGGAACTGAACGACCGTTTCGCCTCGTTTCCGGAGGCAATGAATTTCCTGAAAAATGCCGGATAAATATTTTTCAGATATTTATGTCAATCTGGAAACGAACCTGAGGGCCGCCATCCACATGTTGAAGTCTCCAATGGAAAGACATTTAATATGGAACGTCGCAGTGTTGGAGTCTATGTGGATATCCTTCCGTCCAGGGGCGGTAGATATGGCCGCATGTTGCAAGGAAATTCGATCTCGGACTGGCTGGTCAGGCCCAAAGGAATATTGAAGGAGTCCTGTTCGATAAAGAACAAAATACCTCCGGGCGAATCCTAGGGAATGCGTCAGTTCTATACAATTCAGCTAACACAAATACATTTACCTTGCATCTTCTTTCTACGCTTCTTTAAGACCCATCCCTCGCAAACCACAAATGAAACCTGCTGAAAACCAGGGGAGTTCTTGACGAAATGGGGGGGCGCCTTCGAAGAAACAGAGTGCGCCATCACGACTCAGAGTTGAGAATGAAGCTTGAACCACGCGTCGATCAAGATTCAGAACATGACGACACTCAAGTACCCAGCTCCAGATGAGGAGGTCCCTGAGTCCCACGGTCACTGTTTTGTAACAAGATGTTCAAAACTTCGGCTGAACGACCCCTGGTAAAAGCTCGTACCACGAGATGATATTTCCGCAATGATTACACCCAGGTCCGCGTCTCGGAAATCGATCATCGATGATTAAGCTGATAAAGATAGATTGCCCTATAAGTCAGGCCGCCCTCCGTGTTCTTCCTTCTAATCACTACCCTCATCTTCTACAACTATGGCTACGTGAGCACCCATTTTACTGACCCTGCTCATGTTGACTATATTTGTCTAGTGGCGACATTGGTTTGATCGGCCTGGCCGTTATGGTGAGTTCAATGATTTTATGATCTTTTTTGTACCAAGAACGTCGCAGGGTCAAAATTTGATTCTCAACATGAACGATAAAGGCTTCAATGTCGTCGCATATAACCGTACTACCAGCAAAGTTGACCACTTTCTCGAGAACGAGGCCAAAGGTAATCGGCTCATCAATACTGCAGAGATTAATCTCTAACTTCATGTAATAAGGAACTAATATCCAGGGTGCTCACTCTATTGAAGAACTTGCCTCAAAGCTCAAGCGTCCTCGCAAAATTATTATTCTCGTTAAGGCTGGATCTGCTGTCGATGATTTCATCGCTCAGCTGATCCCCTATCTCGAGCAGGGCGACGTCATCATTGATGGTGGTAATTCCCATTACCCCGACTCCATCCGCCGTACGAAGGAGTGTGAAGCTCAAGGCATCCTTTTCGTTGGGACTGGTGTCTCCGGTGGCGAGGAGGGTGCACGCCACGGTCCTTCTCTTATGCCCGGTGGCAATCCGGCCGCTTGGCCAGAAATAAAAACCATCTTCCAGAAAACTGCCGCTCAGGTCAATGGTGAGCCTTGTTGCGATTGGGTGGGCGAGTCCGGCTCTGGTCACTATGTCAAGATGGTCCACAATGGTTAGTAACTCGTTTCACATCCTGATTTCACTGATGCGGTTCATTCAAGGGATCGAATATGGTGACATGCAGCTCATCGCGGAAGCCTACGATATCTTGAAGCGTGGCTTGGGTCTTCCCGAAGATGAAATCTCGGACATCTTCACTTCATGGAACAAGGGTGTTCTCGATTCATTCTTGATCGAGATTACTGCTGAGATCCTCAAGTTCAAGGATGATGACGGTGAACCTGTTTTGAGCAAAATTTTAGATAAGGCTGGTCAGAAGGGAACCGGTAAATGGACTGCCATAAACGCATTGGACACCGGAGTTCCAGGTGTGTCTTCGTCGTGTAATGCCCTCAAACAAGCCTGACAAGTGTAGTCACTCTGATCGGCGAGGCTGTCTTCGCTCGTTGCCTTTCTGCTATCAAGGATGAGCGCACTCGCGCTAGCAAGGTTATCGCCGGTCCTGCTAAAGAACCGTTTAAAGGCGACAAAAAGCAGTTTATTGACGATCTGGAACAAGCACTCTACGGTGCCAAGATCATATCCTACACTCAAGGCTTTATGCTCTTACGCGAGACTGCTAAAGAGGTGAGTTCTAATATCTGTCGACGTGTACATCACATTGACAACTGTCCTCGTAGTTTAATTGGAACCTGAACTATGCTGGTATTGCCTCGATGTGGCGAGGTGGCTGCATCATCAAGGTGAGGAGACAGGAGCCATCGTTTAGACGATCCTGACTAGAGCACAACAGAGCGTGTTCCTCGGCGATATCACTGCAGCCTACCAACAAAATCCTGCCTTAGAGTCCCTCTTCTTCCATGATTTCTTCCGGAGCGGTAAAGCTAATTGGTTGACGAATGACATTGAGCTAACGATCGATGTGTTTTAGCTCTTCACAATGCTCAGGCAGGTTGGAGGCGAATCACCGCTCAAACAGTTTTATGGGGGATTCCCATTCCTGCCTTCAGCACTGCCCTCGCCTTCTTCGATGGTTACAGAAGCGAAATCCTTCCTGCCAACCTCCTTCAGGCCCAGGTGAGTTTCTCCACCCCGGTTAATGGTGATATATTCAATGTCGACAGCGCGATTATTTCGGTGCTCACACATTCCGAGTTCTTCCTGGCAAGGAAAATGATAGATTCAAATCTGGAGAAGACATCCGTATGTGTTCTAGTCAGCTCACAGGACTTTAACAATCTCACACTTTTCCAGACGTCAACTGGACGGGTCGTGGTGGCAATGTCTCTGCTTCTACATACAACACATAAATGTATATACTACTAGGAAACTAAGGGTCATCGATTTACATAGAATTGTTTCAGTATCTTATAGTGAAAAACATACGTCTCATTTATTTCATCCGGGATGATCCAGATTATCTGCCCGATTTGGAAGTGTAGTGTGCTTAGCTAGAAAGTTTGTTTCATCATGTGTGGCATCTGCGTTAGTTTATGTCGCTCGCAAGATCTAGCTGGCGGGAACTCCAAATTGTCGGCGCTGCAGACGCTTCACTTCAATAACATGACCCGTGGCACGTCTGATCTTCTGAAGTTTCTGCTGTGGGTGCTAATCGGAAGGACGGAATAGGCCCTGACACACATGGTGCCTTTCGTATCACTGCCCCGTGGTCAGGCCCTGAACAGCATCAGTTAGTCTTGGATTGTTTCGCCTCTGAGCTCCAATTGCGTGGAAATACAGCCGTTTCTCAACCCCATTTTGTCGACGGAACTGTGTTATGTTGGAACGGAGAGGTGAGCCGCTGGCGCTCTTTCTTTATAAAGGATTTCTATGTCTAATTTTCAGCTAGGTTTTTAATGGACTCAGGGTTCGTATTATGCTAATGATTCCATAACTCACGATTAAAACCCAGCAGGTGTCCGAATACGAGAATGATGGAATGAAATTACTTCAGGAGTTATGCAAGGTTGAATCTGACGAACAAGTCATGACGGTTCTAGGGAGCCTTGAAGGACCGTGCGTAGTGCTCACAAATTCGACAAGTTAACGCTTTTTACTTACACGATGAGTTGCAGGTATGCCTTTGTATTTTATCATGTAGGGCTGTCGAGTTAGGATGGGATCGTGCATCTGATTACCTGCTCAAGGCAGGTTCTCAATCACTTTATTTCGGCCGCGATCCGCTTGGTCGAAGATCTCTTCTAGTGCACTGGCCGACGCTCCGCAGACCTTATTTTGTCCTCTCCTCGGTATCTGATGGGGCGGACAGCCAAGTGTTCTCCTTTGAAGAACTTGAAACAGGATTCCTGTTTCGACTCTTGCTGTCGAATATGAGATCAGACACGGTCAGTAGGTTTCTGATCGACTGCTCGTGCTGATAGAACCACAGCTCGCACTCGGATTTGAGGACCGCCTTGTCAGAATGCCGAGAGCACCGACGCGACATTGTGGTATGCCATATGTAAATCTCGTCTGCATCACTTATTGGAAAACATGGCTCAAGCAAGGTCTCAAGGTTGCACCTGCTCGGGTTAACCGGGCGCTTCCAGAAGGTGATGCACTGGAAATAATGCTTCATAATATGGTCTCCGACGACCTGCAAGTTTCCGTGGACCGGCTTATATCTGAGCTAGATAAAAGCGTTCGCCTTCAGGTCCAGTCAATCCCTCAGCGGAAGTATGTATCGCCGATACCTAATCTTCTGCATCGTCTTATTATGACAAAAGCCCTGGAAAAGCAAAAGTGGCAATTTTATTTAGCGGTGGTATCGACTCAACTGCGCTATGCTATTTCGCTGATAGGTGTTCTGAGTTCTCATTTATTTTTTCGTTCCGACAGATATCTGATTGGTAGAGCAGGCATATCCCAAAGGACGAGCCCATAGATCTACTCAATGTCGCTTTTGAAAATCCTCGCAAAATTAGGGTACAACTACAAGGCAATCCTGGCGCGCTGTCTAAACGCGAACGCAGAAAGGTTGAACAGAACGGCTGTGTGCCGCAGTATGATACCTCCTACCTAGTTCCTGATCGTGTCGGTGGGCTGGAAGAGTTAGAGGAACTCCAGAAGGTCTGCCCTGGGAGAATTTGGAATTTTGTGAGCTATAAGGTTTCACCAATACAAGTGAGCAAGCAACTGAATAGCTGGTGGGATAGGTCGAGATCAATGTACCGTATGAGGTGAAGGTTGTGTAGCTCTACAGACTCTGCCTGGATTGACTCGCATGAACCAGGAAACCCAGAAAGCCAAATCCATCGTCGAATCCATTATGTTCCCGAGTCGGACAGCCATGGACTTCGTGAGTGATATGATTTCTCTTCAAAATCAGTAATTCAATTTTCAGAGTTTGGCCTTGGCGCTGTGGTTCGCATCGAGAGGTGTCGGCACTGTCAAGGAGGCAGAGGTAATGCCTTATACGAGTACAGCTCACGTGCTATTGAGTGGACTGGGTTCTGATGAACTACTTGGCGGATATGGCAGACATAGATCTGCCTTCGATTCAGGAGGTTGGCCTGCAGTAATTGAGGAGGTATGTTGCGTGGATCTTGACCCGTACTTCGTTGGATGATCCCCCCAGTTACAGCTTGAGATTGATCGTATACCATCAAGAAACCTCGGAAGGGATGACCGTATTGTATCTTCGCATGGTAAGGAGACACGGCATCCTTTTCTCTCTCTCGATGTTGTATCATTCCTGGCGGAGCTTCCCATACACCACAAGATGGAGCCACGGCTGAAGGTTGGCTTGGGGGACAAAATGCTGTTGAGATTGGCTATGAGAAAAATTGGCCTTGAGCTGGCGAGCACTCGGAGGAAGCGGGCGATGCAATTTGGCAGTCATTCCGCAAGAATGGAGGGAGAGCGTCGAGGGGACGGCCACTAATCGATTAAACTGCCTACCCTTATGTAATGATACTAGTATTATGCTGCCCGAAAGATGTGTGGTTCATGTGTGGTTCTATGTTGGTTTTGTTTGGTCGGACTTTGTTTTAGCACAGTTTTCCCTGAATCTGGCCATGGCACTCGCAGCCAATGCTGGTAGATTTATAGGTGTGGTTTTCTCTCTTTTATTTTGGGCTTGGATTTAAAAAGTGTATAGTGCCTCTCGGCATTGCTGCTTTTTTGCAAGCAAGTATCTATGATGTTCCGGGCGGTTACCGTGCAGTTATGTTTGATAGGTTTTCTGGTGTGAAAGACAGGGTAGAACTCTTAGGGGTCAGTGTTCGTGAATTACGTTCTAACAAGAAATGCTAGGCTTCAGGTGAAGGAACTCACCTCCTTGTTCCTTGGCTACAACGTGCTATCCTCTACGATTGTCGTATTAAACCTCGAGTGAGTGACAAACCCCGCTGAAATTTTTGCCTTGCTCAAGCATGTTTTAGAATATCTCCACTACTACTGGTTCTAAGGACCTGCAGATGATTTCCATTACACTACGTGTGCTATCCAGACCCGACGTTGAACATCTTCCCAAAATTTATCAGAGTCTCGGCATGGATTATGATGAGAGGGTGCTTCCATCTATTGGAAATGAGGTGTTGAAGAGCATAGTTGCCCAATTTGATGCAGCAGAACTTATTACACAACGCGAAGTGGTAGGTTTCTATATAATATCTTATTTCCCTGTTTGATGGCCAAACAGGTTTCTTCTCGCATTCGTGCTGATCTCCTACAACGTGCTAGCGAGTTTAATATTAAACTGGAGGATGTTTCAATCACACATCTCACCTTCGGCAAAGTACTTATTCTAGTTCTTCCCCCTCCCAAAGCTGAATATTTGCCTTGAGGAATTTACTCAAGCTGTTGAAGCCAAGCAGATCGCGCAACAAGGTGATTATAATCACCCTCCAGCTAGAATGAATCCCGACTAATTACTGTAGATGCCGAGCGTGCTAAATTCATCGTTGAGAAGGTAAGACCCCGAGATTGAAGCCAGGGTCCTGACTCAGTGATGTTGAATAGGCTGAGCAAGAAAGGCAAGCGGCTGTCATTCGTGCCGAGGGAGAAGCCGAGGCTGCGGCTACGATCTCACGTGCACTTGAAAAGGCGGGAGATGCTTTTGTTGCTCTCAGGAAAATTGAGGCCAGCAAGGCAATCGTACAGTCACTATCAGGCAATCCGAATGTGACGTATATTCCTAGCAGCAATGGGAACGTGTTACTGAATGTACCTACAAACAAATAGAGTATCAGGCAATGTTGTAGCACTTTTATCATTACTTTTGGTGTGTGAAAAATCAAGATATTATGTGATCATATGTTTCTCACGGTAGTTAGGCCGTGCTTTGCTCTTGACTGTCATCGTCTGTCTCTCGGTATCTTCTCTTTTTTTTTTTCCTCTCTCCTCTCGTCTAATTCCTCTCGTCTGACGGACTTCTCTATCCTATACTGTCTGCTGTTTACCTGTCTTTCGTGCGTAACCTTCTCTATTCTGACCACATCCTTTAATACTGTCTCAGGTCTCATTTTTTCATCTTTTAAATCATGAATCCAATGGGTATGGGAGGAGGATCTGCGGAGGCTCCGGTACGTTGCATAAGTTCTACACTTTACCTTTCAATGGCCGATCTCGGTTTATTACACGTCATCTCATTGATCTTCTGATTCTTAGCGACGGGCTCATCTCTATGTTGGAAATTTGAGTCCACGTGTCACGGAGTATATGCTGACAGAAATTTTTGCTGTTGCTGGTCCCGTCCAACATGTCAAAATCATCCCTGACCGTAATTACCAGCATGGCGGTCTCAACTACGGTTTCGTGGAATATATGGACATGCGCTCTGCCGAGACCGCCTTGCAGACTCTCAACGGCCGCAAAATTTTCGACACCGAAATCCGAGTTAATTGGGCTTACCAAGGCCAACAAAATAAGGAGGACACATCTGGCCACTACCATGTCTTCGTCGGTGATCTCAGCCCTGAGGTCAATGATGAGGTGCTTGCCAAGGCATTCAGTGCCTTCGGAACTCTGTCTGATGCTAGAGTCATGTGGGACATGAATTCTGGCAAATCTCGTGGTTATGGTTTCCTTGCCTTCCGCGATAAGACCGACGCGGAGCAGGCCATAGCGACCATGAACGGTGAATGGCTCGGATCTCGTGCCATTCGTGTCAACTGGGCCAACCAAAAAACGCAGGGAGGTGGCACAGCCATACCATCCCCTCGTCCTGCTGCCAATACCGGTGGAGCACCGGCTCCCATTAACTTCCAGGGCGGTCCGCTTTCTTATGAATCCGTTGTCCAGCAAACTCCTGCTTACAACACCACGGTCTATGTTGGCAACCTTGTTCCCTATTGCACCCAGGCAGACTTGATTCCGTTATTCCAGTCCATTGGATACCTTTCGGAAATTCGTATGCAGGCAGATCGTGGTTTTGCATTCGTCAAACTAGACACTCATGAACATGCCGCAATGGCTATCGTTCAGCTGCAAGGACAAATGGTTCATGGAAGGCCCATCAAATGTAGTTGGGGCAAGGACCGTGCTGACGGCACTGCCACAGCGCAACCAGCTGCAATGAGCCCTAGTACCACCCCATCTCCTTATGGCAACATGGTAGGTAGTAATTCCCTTGACAATCATGCTTACTCACTTTAATCTTGCCATCAGCCTATGTATGGAATGCCACAGCCCAATACCTACGGCCAATACGGATTTGGGGCCTATCCAGGATTCCCGGGCCAAGCTGCAGGACAGCCAGGCGCACCTGGCTCTACCTCGCCTGGCATGCCACAGCCTGCAGCTGGCGGGGCGGCTTTGGGGTTGACTGGTGCTCCTCAACAAGGTGTTCCTGATCCCAATACACCTGCCGGTCAAGCTGGCCAGGCTCAGTGGAACAGTGCTGATCCCAACTCCTACTACAATTTCTGGGGTGGTGCGTAGAACTGCCGCGGAAATATCTTCAAAACTGATCTAGCCCGCAGGCTATTACGGTCAACAACCAGCAAGTCAGCAGAGTGCTACTGATACTCCAATGCCTGGTCAAGTGTGAATATCGTTTGGCTGAATTTCTACTTTCCGTATCCTCCCGTCATTCCTTAATTATGTCTGGCTTGTTTGTGCTGCGCGGTGATATGTGATTGACCTTTACCTCTGTTATAGTTCTTCAACATAAACAAGCAATTGTGTTTTGTAGGAGTTTGCATCGCTTTCCCCTCAAATTCTCAAATATCCCTGCCCGGCTATTCTCTTCTCTATGTATTTCGTCAGATGTTACCCTTGAATACACCTGATTAGTAGTTGTTATGCGCTCGAAAGCTATATTTCTTGATTAAACGGTTTATAAGATAAGCGATATTAGTGGGTATACAAGTGATTGCGATATGATCCCGGAAACTAGATAATCAAGCATCTACAATTAGCCATTCGGAGTCAGATTCATCATCTTCAACGTTGGAGACGGTGTCCCGTCCAGAGTTCCCGTCTCCTGATGGTTGAACTTGAGCTCCCCTTTTCCCGAACTCGAGGAAGATGTGTCAGAGCCATTTGTGTCATTCTTGGAATTGGCCTGATGACGAGACCGCATATCCTCATAGAATGCATTTGCTTCATTCATCTTGTTGGCTTCCACTTGCTTTGCATCTAGCCACCGTTGAAGAAGCTTAGCATTGTCTTTCTGGAGGTTTTGATTGCGTTCTTCGATTTGCCCAAGCTCGAGCTGAAGGGTACTGATTTCATCGTGCAGAATCTGTGGTCCCGTAAGCGAACGAGTCAAGGACTCGAAATGTTGGGAGTACGAACCTGAACAGTTCTGTCTTTCTCTTGCATCACTTCTGCGTGTTGATTGACTTTTCGTCTTAGTGCTGCGAGTTCATCCTTGGCTTTTCGGAGACTCTCATTGTCTATTCGCGTGAGTTCCTCTTTCTCCCGTAGCGTCTCGTTCATGGCAAGTAAGCGTTGGGCATTCTGGCCCTGTGTTTTGTATACAGTTGCAAGCTCATCGCGTAAAGAGGATATCTGCGATTCTAGGGAAGCAAGATATGCTGCACGGACAGGGTTCCTTATTACTGTGTGAATGGCTAAGCCGGGATCGATGAGACAGGCAACATACTCTTCTGAAACTGCAGTGGACATTGCAGAGTTATTGGGACTAGACTTGACTGAGTTTACTGCTCTAAGTAGAGTTGCATTGCGTTCCTTGAGGAGTTTGGTCTGTTGGGCAAGACGACGATCTAAAGATATGGTAAGCTCGGGCGATTTCGAGAAGCGATATGCAAACACTGTTCAATGACAGAGGAGAAGGAGGATTCCTGGGCATCGCGATTTATGAGGCGTAGACGGAGGAGTTCTTGCCATGAAGGTTCAGCCATCGTGATGCCAGAGTTTGATCGACCACAAGCGAGACTGCTTTGGGCGGAGTTTGAACTTCCCAACCCGTCCTCCTATCCCCTCCCTTCGTCATTTATTGCTACCATGGGTCGTGTACTTCTCAAGGTGTGCCATATCATTTTCCAGCATCTGCAGCTTGGCTTACTCGTATCAGGTCATTATTCTGGGTGACAGCGGGTCGGTAGTTCAACGTTATATCTACCTCAATCTCACGTTAGCTTGTCTTAGCGTTGGAAAGACGTCCCTTATGAACCAATATGTGAACAAGCGCTTCAGCAATCAGTACAAAGCTACTATTGGGGCTGACTTGTATGATTCACCTTTTTGATGTCGAAATTGGCTAACCCACCCATATAGCCTTACGAAGGAGGTCATCGTTGACGATAGACTAGTCACCATGCAGGTGCGCTCGTCTATGTGTGAATGTCAACTCTTATTAGAGCTGGTCTATCATTAGCTCTGGGACACTGCTGGTCAGGAGCGGTTCCAATCTCTCGGTGTTGCGTTTTACCGTGGCGCAGACTGCTGCGTCCTTGTATATGATGTTAACAGCGCCAAGTCCTTTGAGACCCTCGACAGTTGGCGGGACGAATTCCTTATCCAGGCAAGTCCTCATGATCCGGAGAATTTTCCTTTTGTGGTGTTGGGGAATAAGATAGACGTTGAGGAAGGCAAGCGCCAGGTTCGTATTGTTGCCTCGTGTCTTGGAGTTTGTTTTTTCAACTGGCCATGTAGGTGACCCAGAAGCGTGCAATGACCTGGTGCCAGTCGAAAGGCAACATTCCCTATTTCGAAACATCTGCCAAGGAGGCTATTAATGTGGAGCAAGCATTCCAGACCGTGGCAAAGAATGCCTTGCAACAAGAAGCGGAAGAGCAATTGTGAGTAGCACTCAAATCCTGGCTGGCGACAACGCTGACACGCTGCCCAGATATGTCGATTATCCTGACCCAATTCAGCTGGATTCAGAGAGTTCGCAAAGTTATGGGTGCAGCTGCTAAACATTCATGCTCAGACTATTCTGGACTTAGTATATTGCTAGCCCTTCACGATCTAATTTGACCTTCACAATCCGTTTGATATCAAACGGATTTCATTGATGCCATGCCTTGACTCGTTTTTTTACACGTTATCATGTATATACGATTATTGTCCATAATACATACCCGTTCTTTCTTTCTTTCTTTGTCTGCTATCAGAAAGCGGATACATTGATGAAATTCCCACAGCATCTAGCAGGCGCGTTATCGCACGAGCCGAATGGAAGCCTACGACATTCAATCTTCTGGGCACTTGATTAATTCTATTCCTTGTCTTGTATTACATACCTACTACTCCTTCGCTTGTCATTCATGGGCCGAGTGTGTTTGAAGGTGAATCCAGGTTCTCAATCACTAATGTCGAGGCTAACAGACTTCCAGACCATTATCCTCGGTGACAGTGGGTCAGTCCTTCACAGCGAATGCTACGGTTGACACAAAGTCATATTTGAATTCTCCAGCGTCGGAAAGACATCTCTTATGAATCAGTACGTCAACAGAAGGTTCAACAACCAGTACAAAGCTACTATCGGCGCAGACTTGTGAGTCAGCCCTGATTTCAGTGACTGCAAGCAGAAGTTTGAACTTCTACAGTCTCACAAAGGAAGTCGTGGTGGAAGATAAAGTTGCAACCATGCAAGTACGCTCTTCGGACTCTCCATCATGTCCCAGAGTGTTGATCCATTTGCCTAGCTATGGGACACAGCGGGTCAAGAGCGTTTCCAGTCTCTCGGGGTTGCGTTCTACCGCGGTGCCGACTGTTGTGTCTTGGCCTACGACGTCAATAATGCAAAGTCATTCGATGCACTAGACAGCTGGAGAGACGAATTTCTCATTCAGGCCGGCCCACACGATCCAGACAACTTCCCATTCATCCTACTGGGGAATAAGATTGATGTGGAAGAAGGAAGGAGGCAGGTTCGTCCCTTGATTTGTCTCCCTCCTATCAACTATTTCATTTTCCTATCTTCCAGGTATCCCAGAAACGTGCCATGGCATGGTGTCAGTCCAAAGGGAATATACCCTACTTTGAAACCTCTGCGAAGGATGCCATCAATGTCGAGCAAGCTTTTATCACTGTTGTCAAGAATGCTCTGGAACGGGATGCCGAACTCCCGTAAGTTTTCTGTCCCTTATATGCTTTTGCTTGGACTTTGATGGCCCTCGTATTGCTGTATTCAGAATGGAAGAGTTCCACGATAGTATACCACTTCGACCCGACACGCCACAGGCTAGAGGGCCATGTACTTGCTGACTTCACAATTTGAGCATCATGTATACACTTTCTCCGTCATGATGGTACCTAGCCAGTATAATCGTTTTGTTGCGTCCTTCTGATTGCACCATAAATATTCATTGCCGATGCAGCCAGTGTTGTGAGAAAGCTCGTGAGAAGCTATGGCCTTGATTAATGCGGCTCCATCAATGCCATCACACCCATACCATACGACGATCATCGTTCTTAGTGTTCTCACTGTCCTTGACCCTGATTTCTCATGGGGTCCAGCAAGAAATCTAAAAAACGCAAGCGCTCTCCCCCTGTGGAAGAGGAGACATTCGCAGTCGGTAACTCACGAGTCTCAATGATGCAAGTGGCAGAATTGCTCATGTAACCACGCAGAACTCATTCTCAAAGCTCGCGTTGTGGAAGATGCACTTAATAAGGCCCAAGATGAGCATTGGGTGGGTTTTGCCTTTTTGCTATGCCTCAATGCCGACCTGTGGTATGATCCTAGGAATACTACGTGAAGGTAAGAAACCTGGTTATTCGTCTGAAGTTGATGGCTGATTCAATCAGTGGGCTGGTTATGACAGTGATGCAAATACGTGAGTCCTCCATTTGCTCTTATATTTTGTTTGTCCCAACTGGACATCATAGGTGGGAGCCCGCGAAAAATTTTTCTCAATGTGAACGTCTTGTGGCGAGTTTCTGGGAAGATGTTGGCTGGGACAGTGTTGATTATCCAGAGGGAACTGAAGTAATACCCAGCGACACTTGGATCAGTGAGCTTACGCGTCAGTAGCCATCGCGCGTCCTGACCTCCTGCAAGATATGGAGAAGAAACTTTTCTGGCAGAATCTGACTCCCAAAGAGAGGCAAGCATTCCAAAGCAGGGAAGCAAAGCAACGTACCCAAGTGAGTCAATTTCCGAAAATGTTCAAAATGGTTCCAACGATGGTCACAGACATTACAACGCAAAGCTGTTGAAACCGCTTATGTTGTAGATATGGAGTCTTCACCGGAGCCTGGAAAACTTTCCAGGCCCAAAAAGAAGATCAAGGTGCCACATGCTTTCTGTTCTCCCTACATCACTGATACTGACATTCCACTACAGAGACCTCGTATCGATGAGGAAGAATCCGACGACAGCGATGTGCCGTTCATCAAACAGGATGATTTGAAGTTAAAGAAGTTTTGTGTGAAACGAAATGAAAGGTCGAATGACAATGAGGTAATTGACTTGTTATCTCCTTTTCGATGATGTGGCTCATCGCTACTAAATCAGCCCACCAAACGGAAAGCGAAGGGTCGCAAACTTAACACGCCTGTTGAACCAGAACTCATGTATCCTCAGTCACCAGTTGAACGGTCTGGTGCAGATAAAGTATGCCCTATAATTCCTTATCATTAAGGAGGATACTACGGTTTCTCACAGGGCAAGCTGAAACTAGCTGAAGAAACTCGTTCCGAGTCACCCTCGTCTCTGTTCTCAGCTGGCTCTACTGACTCGGTTGACTCGTCCGACGAGGTTGTGACCCTACCCACTCAATCTAGGTCTCTACCTGAAAATCGCCCGGTAACCGAACGCAAACTCTTGATGGGCTTCACGTCAGTTATCAACAAAAGCGAGAGTTCCAAATTCAGTCCCGCAGCTCCACCTGAAGCTCCGCCTACTAGACACCTGTCCTTACCCTCCGTCCCTACCCTCGTGACTGGCATCTCCACGAAACAGAGGATCGCAGCAAGAGCGTCGATTTTGTATAATCCCAAGGACATGAAGGCGATGACCATGGCACCGCCGAGAACCAAAACAAGCCAAGCATCGTCGTCCAGTCTTTCTAATTACAAATTTAAGGGTTCAGGATTGACTGTGGTTGTCCCTGATGAGTCAACAGTTGGATTGTCCAACACAAGGTTACCAAAGCTTACTTTGAACGCTCTTAATGCCCAAGAACAGTCTCCTGTAATTAGGACATCCCAACCTGATTCCCTTGTCAGAGTGGAGTTGCCCTCTAACATTTCCTCCGCCTCACCCAAAGTACCTCAGTAGGTCTGCATGTCCTCGTCACCTAATCATATCCTTATGTATTCTTCCAGGTATCCCAATACTCACGAAGCTGATGGATTCTTAGCATCATTAGCACCGTCACTGCCTGGGTATGGGTTATGTTCATGTTTGACCTGGGATTGGTCTTCTGACGTTTGCTAGGTTTACTGGCCCACTCAAGTTGGTTTATGCTTGCCTCAACCCTAATTATTGCTTTTTTGACATCTATTTTAGGCCGCCGCCACCAGGCTTCATCCCTTTTCACAAAGCTTCTAATCTACCAAAGTATGCATGAAACGAATTGTTAGATATTTTCGTTTGCTGACGTGCGGATAGGATCCAAAAGAGGTGGAAATGGGAAGGCCAGCTATTTATCATCAAAGAAGATGATCAAGAAGAATTAGTTGGTTCAGTAGTTTGTACGAATGTCACGACTCCGAAAACTGGGGGCATGCGCATACCTCTGACATTTGATGCCATGAGTCGATTGAACCTCATTTCATTCCATGAATCATCAGATGTTTTGATCTTCTTAGAGGCTTGTAAAACCTCGGATCAGTTTGCTACATTGGCAGGCCGGGACACTGAATCGCAACTCCAGGTCAAGACCATCGCAAGCTACATGAGCAAGTACGAGCAGGTATGTTCCGAAACTCTTTTCTCAAGCTTGAGCTTGAGTGCTGAGGCCTCAGTAGGTAGCTCTTGTGCCAGTCTGGTACGAGAACAATGTCGTCGGCCACCTCTTGATTTTTCCCCTTGCCCTCAAGGTCCTGATTCGCCAGCTTGAGGTCCCCAGTGAAACTATTGCCCAAGCTGCAGAAAGTCTGATTGTCTCCCTTCATGGATGGATTATGAATCCGATGATGCAGCCACAGGAGTCGCGGCTCCCACTCAGTGACATAATACCTGCCAAAACGAGCCTCCCTCCAATTTTCGCGAAAGCACGTACTCAAGCTGGGCCGTCAGGTTCAATGATCGACCATAACTCGTTATTGCGCGCAAATATCCACTTCGCTATTCGAGTGCTTACTTTCCCACCGGATCTCTTTGACTGGCTCACATCCAGTCTTCGATTATATGCGGTCTACCATGAATATGAGAGAGGAGATAACAAGTCGGAACCGATTGAACTCAGGATGCTGAAGACGATCCTGGGGAGCTGTCATGCTCGAGAGTGGAAACATCAGGGTCCCAGCATCAGGAGAGAGTACAGACTGCGAGTCGTATTCATCCATGTGGGATCTCTCCATAATTTTTATAGATCTCCTTTGACACAAAAGAGGAATTCTTTGGACATCCGATTTTATTCATATGGGACAGACGGAAATGTTCCGAGGGGCATGTGGGGGTTCCGAGAAATATATCCAGTTGGTAAGCACACTCTGGCGATCGAAGTGTACTTACTCATCTGTCACCATAGGGGGTGTCGTCACCCTATATCCCAGTGCATTCATGGAAGACTATATTGGAGCTATACGATTGGTACAGAAGATACATGAACACCCTCTTTGGATGGCCTTTATTTCTCCAGCTTGCCTCGGATATCTTGTTAATATCGCACGTTCTGAAAGTCAGGATCCATTAGTGACATGCGAACAACAAGGGTGTGTCGAAGTCTTCCCCATCTCTACATGAAACCTTAACTTTATGCGCAGCCGAAGATATGTCTATCACAACCTCCTGCAATTGATAGCAGACGGTGAAATAGCATTGACTTCTATCCCTTGTTACTTGACGTCCAATGAGAGGGCGAAGACATGGGCTCGAAATCATTGCCGTATACTCGACCCGTTGAGTGCCCTTTCCATCGGCAATACTGCTTTCAATTCGGTATGCGCCAATGCCTCCCGGAGCGATTGGGTCGAGATGGTGCAAAAGAGTGTCGATGACGACATCGTGACTATCCAACGGCACCCTGCGGTCCTGTACGAATACCGGAGATTTATTGTTGTGAAGGGCGCGAAGGATCCTGCTGTGACACCTATTTCAGTTTGTGATCCTCTTGACGCCTGCAAGTGCTTATGGTGAAAACATTTTTTCAGGTTGAAGCTACGACCCCTTGCCAGTTTGATTTCCAGGACGATTATTTCAAAAGCTAGACTAAATCATAAAGTCCTTAATTTCGACATTCTTTGATGCCCTCCAACTTGCCGTGTTGTACACCTGATAGTGAACGAGCGCCCTTGAGTTTTACCTCATTTGCATCGGCACATTTTCCCCCCTTAACTCGTCGCCATGCATCGGAGGTCTGCAGTTTCGCTTGTCATCTCCCGATGTAAAAATACAAGCCCTGAAGTTAAATATCCTGTCATTTGCGCCAACGTGTTCAAAGGTTCATGGATTGAGTTTGCAAGATTGGATGGCATGTTACAGGCCCCAGAAGGAATGTTTGACAATAAATGGCAGGACAACTGGCATGACACTGGTAGAGTTTCAGTATGTAGGATCAATCTATTGATGAAGAATAGAGGTATAGGCAACCTGGATTTGTTGTTGATTTCTGATCATGACTTATTCTGAATCACTTGCTTACTGGGACATGGAGGTACTGAAGTGGATAGATGTACAATGTGCTTGATCCTTCTATGAGTGATCGTGGGTCCAGGATACAAGCTCTCATGTCACCCTTCTTCGCATTGAAAACAATCACTCCGTTGGTGCACACGATGCTTAAGTATTTCTCGGAATTGGCGCAAAGTCTACAGCACAATGATCTTACTGTCATTTTATGCACGGTAAATGCCGAGACAATGGCGATATGCTTAGAAGAAACAATGCTTAGAAGAAACACTCTCAAAGTACTTCAAGATGTTCTCTGAATTCGTTTCATTCCTCTCTTCTGAGACGTTCAAATTCCTTCCTTTTAAATAGTTCCTTGTCGTGTGGGGAAGTTTCCTCTGGAGAACTTGGTCATATATGATTGGAGAGAACAGCTAGAATTCTTGGTGCGGAGAGGCTCATGTTCAATCGTATGTGGCGCAATGATTCCGTTGCGACAGAGAAGATTTTCGAGTAGAGAGTGACGTATCTATGGTCATCATCACTTCAAGGAGACTTGAGATGCTGGAAACCCACGGTCGTCTCGTATCTAGTTATACAGACAAAACTGCAACAGGGGAAGGGAGAAGGACCAGCAATTCGTAGATTTTTTGGTGCCGGACAAGAGTAAATGACATTTGCATTTTCAGAACGACAGTTTCAAGTGAGAAACCTCAATCATCGAAACCTTGGGACACTTTTCACTACATGAATTGCATAAAACCTTGGTTTCATTCACCTAATGCATTATCCATCTTCGCAACGAATATATTACAACAGACCCGCAGATGCTAGCCCTTCCGCTACGAGTTCATCCCTTTCTTTCCGCGCAGCGCTCTGGACCTATTATAATTAGTAAGAATGAGAGAACAAGATACTGTACGGACTGCTTGGACTAGAGCCGTTTTCGAAGTCTCCTGCAACTCGCCACCTAAGATCAGCTCATCAAGGATCTGTATAGCGATATATCAAGATATGCTTCTTCAGCTCAGAATGAAACCCACATAATAGGCCAATTCAAAGTTAAATATCCTGTGTCATTTTTGTAGGCGATGTTTTCGGTTATCAGCACTGGATGTGCTCACAGATCCAATTCGCAAACCTAGCATGCATCAAGAACTCTGAGTTAGGGCCGTGCATGAAATACGTACATTTTCAAACAATTTGTCTAAGGCTTCTACATAACGGTGCAAGATTTCAAGTGTCGCCAGTTCATTGTCCGTCGCGTCTATTTCCGCGATAAAGAATAACGATGCATAACGCCTGTAAATAACCTAGAAACGCTGTCAGGATCGAAGCCAGCTCCATCTCACGGGATCACGAATCACCTTTTTTCCTATACCCGTCGATTAGTGTGAGCAGTACTTTCAATTTAGGAGCTGCATCAGCCACCTTTATATTCCAGGACATTGCACATCTTGGGTTTACGGTTCAACACGAGTTGGGTAACATCGCGGACAGTGGTGATTTTTGTCTTGCTAGGTAGCGTTGTATACCATTTGGCCAGTCGAACTTTTCCTAGCATGCATTAGTCAGGACCGTAGCAGGAGCCACTCGTACTTGCCTTGCCGTGAAACTAGGAGGATATAGTTGATCATAACCAAAAGTATGCAGAGATGGTCGAATCGCTGGGCCAAAAAAGTTGGATGTTAGAACACAGCGAACACAGCGATGGATGGTAAGATACCGAAAACAACGACTACGAGTTTAATGAGTCGACGCATCTCATGCACATGAGTCGCACAACATCAACCGTTTTGGCAAAACATCAACCAATCATCTGTGATGGCGACCGTCCCTGTTTCTGACAAATTTATTGGTCTTCATCTCGGAACAATAACCTTGAGGAACCTACTCATTGCTGGAGGGATTATATGATCATTGATAGAACTACCGAGGAAAAGACAGTGGTAAATGTAATTACGAAATACGGGTGAGCCTGGAGAGAAACGATAGATTAAGTGGAACGATGATCCAGCAGCTGAGGTTGAGATTGGAAAGAAATGTCCGACAATGTCAACAACCCCTCTTCCTTCACAAACGTCCTCGCGTAAGGCATCCACTTCCCCATTATCTCCGCGAAATTCACTTCCATCGTCTGAATCCTCCCAGAAAACGGTGAATATGCACCAGGATCCGAACCTTTCTTATACGCAGTCGTACGTTTCTTCTTTGCCTCGTCCAACAACCTCTTCAGCCACGGTTCTGTCTTGGCATTCGACACCCAAGTCGCCGTCAGAATCATCTCAAAATGTCTCTCAAGTTCTCCATATGTATACGCCACGTACCATAACCAACTCCTCGACAATCTCTCCTTTTTCAACATGAGATTATATACGAGATATTCACGCCATGATGTCATTTCGTCTTCCGGCATATCAAGGGATTCCAATTCTGGATCGAGAGGCTCGAGCCATGATGGGAGTCGGCATGATGCCCATAGGGGTGCGTAGTATGCTTTTTCCCACTGAGTGAGAACGACAGATTTGACTGTCATTCCATCTGCTTCGAATGTGACGAAGAATAAAGGCATGATCATGTGTCTGTGTGCTAGGCGGAAGAGACTTTCTGAGAGGATGGTCTCTAGAATGAGTCTGCGTTCTGCAAATTTATCTCGTTCCTTTTGACCTTTGAACGACTCTTTGTTCCATCCGGTAATGTGAGGCGGTAGGAAGTTTCCTCCAGAGAATTCGGACATGTGTTCTTGGAGAAGTGTGTTAAGGTTCTTTACACGAAGAATGTCATGGGGTGAGAGTTCATATGTGTCGTACTCCTTGAAGCGTTTACGGAATGCTGTGATATCGGGTTCTCCGTTGCGCTTGAATAGACCTGCATAGAGGATAGAATACGCTTTGTACAAGTGGCTGTGATTCGTGGGCGATATGTGAGAAGTGGCGGGGGGAAGTTTTACAGAGGAGGAGGAGGATACGATGGAAGAAGTGGAAGAACCGGCCTGTGGCTGTTGCATATCCGCCGGGGGACGCATATGAATTGGTACAGAGATAATATCAGCAATTTTCTCCAACACAGCTTTCTTCTGGTCATCACTGAGGACAGGCCAGAGTTGGTCAAGTGATCGACCACCATTCTCGATCTGGGCCGCATATTTATTGTGTAATACGCAAGACCATGAAAGGAATGAACATACGTCTTCGATAATGACAGCGGTGTAACTTTTAGAGTCCACGTCCAAAGAAGTGCCATAGATCCTGGGAGCAGCCCAATCAAGAACATTACGCACGGCGCTTGTCTTGCTCAACTGCAGGAAACAAATCAGCATCAAAGCGAAAATTGATACCCACCGAGCCATTGGCATACCAACATCTCGCGAGCTTTGGCGCCCTTTGGGAATATGATCACCATTACGGACTGGGGTACCTTGCCTGGATAAAATCCTTTGACCTCGAGAGAGAATCTCAACCACTGATCTAATGTCAGTCTTCGTTCTCGCTGTGCCAAGAATCGGGACAGGATGTTACCCACCGGGATCGCATCACGGTAGATTCGCTGGACAAACTTGGGAACAAGGAGAGCATCACCTCTCCCGCTCTGTATTCTAGGTGTCAGGGACAACTGTACGGTGCGCAGGATGACATTTGAAATGTGTCCATAGTCCAAGTCAGAGGGGTCAAAGACGAGGCCAACGGAAGTCATCCAACGAGATCAAGGACTGAGGTGTGACTGGAGGAGGATTTTGAAGTACATATCTGGAATTGATCTTGATCGCAGGCGTTGTGATACATAGGTACGGAAATAGCTATACTATACTAACTCTCCCTGCTGCCCACATCTCTATTCACAGCTTGGGCGGCGTTCTAGGATAAGCTACCTTCAGGGCGGCCGCTTCGTCGACGAACCAGTAGAGCTGTCCCGGGTAAAGGGGTTTTACCCGAGATGCTGGCAATCCAAGTTCAGGTTGATCCAGAGCGACCTGCAAAATATCCTGCTTTCCTTCTCCGGTAGCAACAAATGCGACGCGCGCAGCGTGGTTGATGACGGGATACGTGAGCGTGATACGTTTCAGCGGTGGTTTGGGAGAGTCTTCAATCCATGCAACCCAACGGTCGGCTTCTTGCAGCAATTCATGATTAGGGAAAAGAGACCCAGTATGACCATCGGGTCCTATTCCAAGCAGGATGAGATCAAAGACAGGGAAGCGCGCCGAATCTTTTTGGGCAAATTCTCTGATAAGTTGTTTTTCGTAGTCATCAGAGAGCTCGTCGAGATCATCGAGGAACTCAGGATTGATGGTACGAATTTGATCATGAGGGATGGGAACTTTAGAAAAGAGGACGTCATCACAAGACTTGTGGTTGGAGTCTGAGTCGTCAAGAGGGACCACGCGCTCGTCAACATAGAAGACATGCCTGGAGACGAGGTAAGCGCTACAGGCTGCAGCCAATGTAGACAGAACTGACCATTTGTCCCATTTCACCCCTTGATGATTGATGAGTCCACTGAGCGTCTTTGGGAGTGATCCACCCGAAAGAGCAATAGTGAACCTCCCCTTTTTGTCAAGTGCCTCTTTCTGTGCCTTGACGACAAATGCAGCCACGCCGTCGACTAGATCAGACGAGTTCTCAAAAACATTGAGAAGAGGCGGATTTGGAGGATGGTGGACAGTCATGTTGAGAGAGGGGTAGAGAGGAGCGTGAGACAGACAGAGATAAGATTACCACGCCATCTAATTTAGGAGCATCTATAATCTACTTGCTTAACTTTCTTCCCTTGTCTTTCTCATTGCCGCCGCCTGTCCATACGCGGATTTCATGTCTGATCGCATCGATGCACGCGCGGGGAAATCGATTGCTGTTATACCTCACAGCATGCTAGCTTGGGTTTGGTCAATCTGACAAGTGCCAACACTTGTTGTAGACGTACAGAAAGCGGTGTTATCCCTTCCGGCAAAGACCCATCGATCGATGACGCTCATACTGTTGAGTTCACTGAAACTTTGTGATGAAGAGGTAGGTGCAACTCCAGGAGCCAATGGCGCGGGCATGATAACCTGTCCTTGGCCATAAAGTCCATGCGGTAAGCCTCTCCAGCTGTTCAGGCGCGATTGAGATGAGGCAACAGATAATGGTCGGTGATGGTGTGGCTGAGATTGGTCATCTGGGCGGGGACCGGGTAGGGATTTAGACTGCCTGACGAAGGAGGAGTAGGCGATGGGGGGTGGACGAAGAAGAGATTCAGCCTCAGGAACAGTATTTGCACATTCTCCAACATAACTGCCCAGGAGAGAAGCTTTGCTTCCTCTTGTAGACAGGAGTTGGCTGGAGGTAGCCTCGTACCGCGCAAGCTGTTGCTGACGGTAGTGTGCAAGAGGCTGGACAGGAGGGAGAGGACGGGCACGTCTTCGCGCGGAACATGAGCTGACCGCACGGGTGAGGACGACGAGGCAGACGAGGCCTACAATGACGGCACAGACGATGACGACGAGCGTCTGGCGAAGCATGAGGTGCAGAATAAAATGGCGACTTTAGCATTATGTAATATTTGTTTTTGACCTTTCGGCAACTGCCCACATAATATGTGGCGCCGACCTCGGAAAATTGTGCGCCTCATTGAAGCAAATATGGAGTTCGCTTTAACCGTGGTCCTCGCCGATTCTGTCTTTGTATACAGTAGAAGACAATCGAGAGGTGTCGGGATTAAGGAGAAATGCTCCACGAACTAATGTACTGATTCAGGCGGTATCAGGATGCCCGTCGTGTCACCATAAAAGTTGTAGAATCCCTTTAAGCTCTTCTCTTTTATCCACAACTAACACTAAAAATCATTATGGTGTTGGCAATCGTGCGTCATCCATCACTCGTGCGAAGTACCTGTCAGGCGTCGTTAGTGGATCATTCTTTATTAAGATTGTTCTTGATTGATCCCATCATTTCCATCCACTATGTTGTTGCAATGGAATCAGCAGCTGATTCGCTCCCCTACACTGATTGTGCTGCATTGTTTCTTGAGCTCTCATGCCGGAAGTCACGTCGATCCTAGGATCCCTACCCAGCTTATATTATCCGATCTCACAAACGCTTATGTCCGCTAACCGAAGCGCATTGGATTTGAATGACGCATCTGACCGAACCATAGGATAAATCCCACGATCAACACGTTTTTCTTTATGCCTTTGTTCCAAGAAAAATTTAGGGTTCCGGTGGATCTTGTGGGCACGAAGCTGCCGAATGAGCGCCAGTACCACCGATATTTCAGTTCATCCTTTTTCAGATCTTGCAGTGCTATTGCAACGCAAGGACCACGATTAAATAATCTGAGAATTGCTCAGGTATTGTAGAAGGTTAGCACCGAAGCATTGCCGTTGTTGAGGGCTGTCAAGAAATAACAATTTATCGACGGCGGGTTGGAGACAAAGGAACTGAAAATCATATTATATCAAACGAAGAGAAGTGTGGTTGAATAAAGCAAGGAATATAAAAAAATCAGTTGTTTCCTTACGACAATGAGGCAAAATATCTGGAAACTCAAGTATGCACTAATATAAATCCACATGATGCTGATTAGTAAGGTGGTTAAGCATGAGCGGCTTTGACGAGTGCGAAGAAGGCCTGTCAATGAAAAGACCATCAAAGAGGAGATCAGTGATTGAAGAAAAAATATACATCTAGTAATCCCTCCTCCTGAAGGGGTTCAATGAGTACAGTAGACCCAACTCGACGGTCGAAACTTGATTGATCATTCTGAGGTTCGTTAGCATGCAAAATCAGCTCGAGGCAACGATCAAGCTCTTCGAGATCCAATGATGGCTCTGGATCTAACAACAGGGGATCGGAGTCACTTCTATTAACAAACGGGAGACCCAAAAGACGAGGCTAGACCACGCATCAGCAAGCTCGCCAGGTGTGTGATCAAGATAATCACCGAAAGCTCGAGTGAGGAGAGTAGGTCTCTTTCATGTTCTTCAGCCGGGAAATAACGCGAACATGTTTCTGCGTGAGCGAGGGACGGGTAGGGAGTCGAGGGTTCGTTGCTCTTCATGTACAGTTTATTGCTCTCCAGACCCGCTTCCTTTTTGACTGTGAGTCTGTGCATAAGCAGGGCATGTGGCCAACCCACCAAGCTGGCATCGTCGGAAAACATGTACGGTGGATCTTTAGCAACATTGTTTGTGGGACAATGTTGGGTGGTGTGGACCCCATTAGTGAAGTTCCTATCAGGGTCAATTGACCCAAGTCGGAGATGGTAGAAGTCATTGGATGTCGTCTTTGATGCGGTGCACATTGCGAGAATGGGCGGTCGTAGTGACTGGAAGATGCTGCCAGGTCATTTTATAAGGAGATGCCTAAATATTTTTCCGAGCTGAGAAAACCAGGTTCAGTCACTGCTGAATCCCAACCATGTCGATAATCTTCCATTTTGTGACGGCCTAGTTTGTCAGGGTCTCTAAATCATCACTGCGGCTGAGATTTGGCAGGCGAGTATCGAGAGATCACGCTCACCATATTTGCGAAGCAGTGAGAAAATCCTAGATTGGTGGGCGTCAATTGAATGTTGAAACCTGAGCTTTTGTCTCACGATCGGGCATTAGAAGAGGCGATCGGAGATGCGGATCAGCTCCTGATGAACTGAGGATAAATTTTTGGCTAAGTGCTTCGAATGTGAACCCAAACGATGAGCGAAATTTCAATTGGAGTCTTATATTAGTAGCCTCTCCATAAGGATAAAGATTTTGAGTCCCCCTACAGCAGTCTATGGCGTGTTGATATGCAATTCGGTATGAATAGCCTACTTATACTCCCATGTGACACGCAACGACGCGCTCCTTTGAGCTTCCTTGATGTGAATCAGATCTCTGCCAACAGGGATAAGATAACTTACCTTCATGTCTGGCAATATTAGCCCACTGATGTGAAGCATATGCTCAAGACGAGGATTCGGTGAGGGAGTCATGGCTTGATCATTGAAGTAGGGCGTGAAGTTGGCACCAAATGAAACTTAAAATGGTCCCTGTACTACAGAATATCATTTGTACCGTCAATGACAAACGAAGACCTCTTCAACGAGTGCTCACCAGCAAACTGCGCTCATATCTGCATGCACGATAAATATTCTCAACACGATCCCATTTCAGTGTTGATGTTTAGTACCTGTATAGCCCGTATCATGCTCTATGATAGAACATTGCGTCTATTGTCTTCAAGCGCGACAAAATTCAACCAGTTGCAAAGGGGAACACGAGATGGAGATTTCCGAGTCAGATTGAGACTAGAGTATTGAAATCAAACTCACCTCAACAGTGGTGCCTACAATAGGATACGACAGTATTAGAGCATTTAAGAGATCTTCAAGGGATATAATAGATCTTCTGTGAATGAATGACATATGCCTTAATGAACTCCTTGCTGGAGTTTTCAGCGGCTTCCCTTAGATGACGGATGCTTTGATTTCGCCATCTTTCACTTCACATAATTGAAGGTTCGAAATTACAGGTCCTGATTGTTCTCTCTCCAGAACCTCCCTGGCTACCCACAGAGAGTAATTGTTAGCGTGGAATCTGTTGGCAGAGTGGCAAAAATGTCGTTGACGCTCATGATAGTCCCTTTCAAAGATAGCGGTTGAATAAGTTCTGCTCGTTTTCCCCAAGGTGGTCGTTGAGTTATTGTTTTTGGTGCCTTGGGTCCCCTTGGTTGATGCCGAAGTTTTCAGCCTGGAGCAAGAAAGATAGGCTCTTGGTAGGGTGTTACTTACAAATACATGCACAAAACAGTCAATAGTCCCCAGCTAAGGGACCATGGGTATCAAATTTGTGAGTCTGAACAATACAATGTTAAAAGAGTGTGGACAACTTGGGGCTTATCTAACTAGGCATCACTTCAGCTTTCCTACTCATAACAAGCATATCTAAGTTCTCTCTATTAATAATGACTAGGACTATCTCATGTGTGTATGTGTCTGTCTACACTAATACTATTTAGGTAGTCATTTGAATATATGTTAGCGCTAACACATGTCATGGTAGAAGTAGACAAGGGACATCAGCTGAATGATTGACTAGCAGTAATAGCAGTGTGCAGTGTGGGCTGTTGTTGATTGTTTGTTTCACTGAAATTTAACAAAGTCCAATTCGAATCTATTTTACCTATACTTCCCACAAATCTATATCTGTATATACTCATGCACAGATCAAGTTCCATATTTCATTGTTTAGTGACTGATTACCTAGACTCTAGGTTATCATATTATCTGGAGATGATAATCATCTCTATAGTATTTTCTTAGTTATCTCTTGCTCTACTATTGTTAGAAGAAATTAAGTGCATAGCAGTATAGCACAGTGTGAACAACTGATGACTATTTACCAATAGTAAAACTTGTTTGTAGAAAGCTTGGGGGTGAGTAATATAAGACAAGTAAGAAACTGGTTAATAATAGTATATCTACTAAGGTTTATATATTTACAGGATATGTATATTATTCAAAATAATACTAATTAAAGAGCAATATGCATGTAAACAACATATAGGCTATACTAATATAGTGATACTTTTTTTAATTTTCTTTGGACTTAAGTAATAGAGTATGATGTAATATTACATATTATAGTTACACATGTTACAGTCATAATTACATGATTATATGACACAAAGAAGATTGTAAAAGATTTTGAAGTAAATAATATTATATAACATAGCTATGGCATATTGGCCCTATAGAAAGTATATGGACTTTAGAATAGGTTAGTTGTAATATGTATATAGACTATTGTTATGGTATACTTGGACACTAACATTTTTCTTTTTCTTTTATCTATTTTTCTTGATTTTATATTTCTTTTCTTTTGACTTTTTCTTTTTCTTTTCTTTGACAATGAAGAGGCATGTGACTGCAGTCACATTACATGTCACATTATGTGAGGTCATAGGCCTAGACTTTGGGAGAAGGGACTAGAAAGATGATGTCAGGACATATGTATATAATATAGTATTTTTATGGAAGACATGAGGGTGAGGCATGGTGGAAGTATGGACAATGCATAGACTTTAGGACAAGGTTAAGAGGAGTTAGCACAGACTACTTGTAATTTATATAAATAGGATAGCAATTCAGCAGAGACTCCTTATCAAGTTCTCTTGTAATCTCCACAATGATATTCACTTTTGAGATTTATTACTTGTGTTTCTATTGGTCTTTGTGACTAGTGGTTGCCACAACAACTATGGTCTGTAGTATATAAGTTAAACTAATTTGTAACAGAAACTCTATTGAGTTCTCTTATATTACTCAATATAAGAGTTTATATAAGAAGATCTGCTATCTTGCCAAAATTTGAGTCCAAAGTATCTGCTAAACCTCATAGCTAACTTTGTAAATCTCTTGTTTCTTAAGTCTTTTACTGATATCCTACTGTAATATTATAGACCTTTGTTTGCTTTCTTCTAACTATTGATATACTTTTCTTAGCCATTAATCAATAAGCCTACACTATCCAACAACATTCAAGATTGCTACATTGAAGTTCTTGACTATCCAATTCTATTATTCTGTAGTCAGATTACTAGATGTTCTGCTTGATATTCTTTTTGATTAAAATCAACTTTTAGGTATTTAGAGTAGCTGTTATCTCCAAGAAACTCTATTCTATTTTCTTAGAATTTCTCCAAAGATAAGTCATGTATTTGATAGTCTTAAACAATTTACTTAAAATTTTCCTGGAAATTACAAACTCCACTAAACTCTGTAGACTTTACTTAGTTGCTCTAAATAAAATAGGATCCTTTTCCCAAAATCTTGACATATTGATTAGTCTAGTAGTTTAGGATTACTCACTCTTATGTCTTAACATTTTTCACTTTTCAACTGATATCTACTCTGAATGACTATCTTATAGCTTCTGTTAACACTGACAAAGCACTAAAGCTTCTTTAGCACTATTTAAGGAAAGTAGCTAAATACCAGCATACTTCAGAATACAATACTAACAATATCCTCACCAGTCTTAAGAACAAACTCTAAGACATATATACTTTAATATCTAACACTGCTTCTATATCTATAAGTATATCTCCTTCTTCTACAATAAGACTTCCTTTTTTGAACAATACTTCTGTACCTAAAAACATTTCTCATTGCTCATGATTTTATGTTTCTCTCTTATCAAACTTCAGTAGTAATCAACAAGCAGATTGAGCTTTTTTCAATTTTTACTTTCTATACATTTGACTATTCACAGACTAATTCATAATCAAAACAAGATCTTATGAGCCCTGTTATTCTTTAGAAATAGTCAAATATAGAAATCTTCTCTATTTCTATGTAGTTAGAGTTTGAGAAACTCTTTCACTCTTATTTATATCTAATGTTATGAACTTAAACCTTTAGAGTTAGGTAAAAGAACAAACTCTTGTATTGAAGTAAACATAAGAGAACTCGATAGAGATCCCTTTACAAACTAGTTTATCTTTTATATTGCTACTGATGGTCCATGCTCACTACTGTGCACCCTACTCTAAATGACCATGTGTAGAACATGAGGTCAACATGTGGTATCCATGTTATATAATGTCATTTGTTCTAGAACCTTCTACTTTATTCTTTCAAGTCTTGTAACTAATATTGTGACTACACCATCAGATTGTGACAGATCACTTCTGACCCTAACCCTAACTGTTCTAAAAATAGAAAAATAAAAATGAGAAAGAAAAATAAAATAAAACGAAGTCCACTTCTTGCGATCTTGACACCTAATTAATACTATTGCTAAACATGTTAACAAGTTAGAAGAGACAACATATTACCAGAGGAGTCATACTATAGAGAACTACCTATATAAGTTCTAAACTCTAATCTTAGAAGCTAGTTATGCTGATTCTTACACTATAGTAGTTTAGTTCTACTATGAACTCCAAACAGCAATTTAGAATCAGATTGCAACCTTGCTAGTAGAGAGGCCTGAAGACATTAGTCTATCACATCCTGTTCTAGCCACCCATCCCAACTCATGGATAATGTCTCTTCTCTCATCTACACTCTCTAACTTCTTTTGGTATAGATCATATTTCTTTATTCTACTTTAGATGTTTTTACTAGATTCTTACCAACTCCATAGACCTCCATTCCCTAACATTTGAGAATTACTATGAATTATGGTAACTTGCCTAGCAGTCTTCATACTAGATAACTATCCTAGATAAAATACTTAGTATATAAACTGGTAGTTTACACTATACTAGTCTTATCCTAAAAATTGACCAAAACTAGTACTAATTTCTGGTGTTAGTGACAACACACCTTGCTACCTTTTAGTAGTCCCAATTCTCTAAGTTTACTAAGTTTTCTTTCAAAATATTTAACTTTTTCATTCCTCTATTCTAGACTCTATCAGGTTCTGATCTAGTGTATTTCTACCTAATTTGACCTTCTGAACAGTTGTTACTTGGTAAAGGGCTCCTACAAGTACACATTCTTCATAGCTAGTTGTTTTCAAGTAGATGACATTGCTTTTTTTAGAGAACAGTATTATGGTATGTTTTTGTTATCACCAAGTGGTCTCTATGCACATACAAGCTGAAGCAGTAGATAGTTAGGCATTTTATAATACTTTACTAAGTCTGTTCTAGCTACAAGTCACAGCATATAAGCTGAAGCTAAAAGTCATTCTAACTCCTGTCTTCTGTATTCTTGGGTAACACATAACTGACTATTTGGACTTCCAAGAGCTAAGTTTCAAGAAGGAGATAAGAGAACTAAACTATAAGAGAAAAGAAAAAAATTAGAAAGAAATCATAAAAGACCTGAAAAATGGAAAATAAATAAGTTCACTTTGAGAATTTCAGACATAAGAGGGAAATACTATCAGAGTCCAAACTTCCAGTGGTATTATTCTTTGTAACAGATAACACTCAAACAAATTCTATAAGCACTTGATTCCCTGTGATAAAGCTTGCCTATTTAATCTCTGACTTTTATTTCTGCTCTGTCATAGATCAATTGTTAGCTGGACAGAGACAGTAACCTCACTTAAAGTGGAGAAGTCTCCAATAGTCTTATACTATCTCTACTCTGATTTCTGATTTCTAAACTATTTAAGACTGGTAGATATACTGTACTACTCAGTTTTATAATCAGCATAGCAACACACTTTGTTTCCTCCAACATCAATAACTCTGTCTTCAAGTCTGAAATTGCAACCAAGTGGCACAGCACATAAGCTGAAGCCAAGGTCATTCAGAAGTCTGCACTTCTTAACATACAGTAAGACTTGTAACAGTGATCTCTACAGTAATATCAACACATCTTTATCTTAACCATTTACCATCTACTAGTAAACTTCATCTAATCACCCTTATCTTTCCTGTGTTGATATACCCTCGCCCTGATGGTCCTCTGTGTCTTTGTTTGTTATGGAACCTGAGTCACGAGCGACAAGGAATGATCCGAGATCCTACAAAATTTCACACATGTCTAAGAAGCTATCTATGTTTCGAGGGTCAGATTTGCGGCACAGTTCAAGACTGCTGAGACGGTCTCTTGCTACTCATGCTTCTACCTATGAAAGGGATTGTTCATCCATCCTTCCCCCGTATGCTGCTTTGATACAGAACTTGGAGCGCGTACGCAAGATTCTTGATCGGCCTCTGGTACTTGCAGAGAAGATACTTTACAGTCATGTAATAAACCCAGAGGCAAATCTCTACAGAGGAGGGAGGATAAGAGGTGAGACCTACCTGCAATTACGACCTCAGCGTGTAGCCATGCAAGATGCTTCTGCACAGTGAGTTCCCTTCATAAGGCTAAGATCAATAATGTCTTACAGTCGACATAGAATGGCATTGTAAGGTCTTTCTTCTCTCTGACGACGCAGGGGTGTTTATTGATATTCCAGGCTGCAGTTCATGAGTGCAGGCCTTTCTGAATGTGCGGTACCTACTAGCATTCATTGTGACCATTTAATTCAGGCTTCCGAGGGCGCCTCAAAGGACCTCGAGGTATGATATTTTCTCCAAGCCAGAATCATGACTAACAAAAGGATACGCAGAAATCTCTGATGACGAACAAGGAAGTTTTCGATTTTCTTCAGAGTGCTGCTCAGAAATATGGAATCGAATTTTGGCGCCCTGGTTCGGGTATCATTCACCAAATTGTGCTTGAAAATTACGCTGCACCCGGCATCTTGATGTGAGCTATTATCTCCGCTTCCAGGTCTCGCCCTTGATCTGTTATCACTAGGCTTGGAACAGGTAAATAAATCCTTTGGTAGGTTGAAAGTGCTCTGATGAGTACCAATAGACTCGCATACACCTAATGCAGGAGGTCTTGGTCTTTTAGCTATTGGGGTTGGAGGTGCTGATGCTGTTGATGCAATGACTGGCACCCCTTGGGAGTTGAAAGCCCCACAAGTTGTTGGTAAGGGATCATTGGTCCATTTCTCTTGAGCGTACTGAAGGATCGGGGTTACTAGGTATTCATTTGACTGGCGAACTCAACCAGTGGGCGACGACCAAAGATCTTATCCTGCACATAGCTGGGAAATTGACGGTTCGAGGAGGCACTGGGCGCATTCTCGAGTACTTTGGGCCTGGGGTCTTCAGCCAGTCGTGCACTGGTGTGTAAAGAAGTGACTGTAAGTTTTGCACGGTCATTGACCATTTGTTCCACAGGTTTAGCCACTATTGCTAATATGGGCGCCGAAGTCGGTGCAACGACCTCCGCCTTTCCTTATACACCTAACATGCGATCATATCTTCATGCTACACATCGTGGCCCTGTCGCCTTGGCTGCAGACAAAGCTGCCGAAACTGGTTTCCTTTGTGCTGATAAAGACGCGGAATACGATGAGGTCATTGAAATTGTATGCCCCCCTCATTTTGTCAAGATTCACTCTCATTTTATATTTTGCTGCAGGACTTATCTGAAATCGAGCCGACCATTAATGGCCCTTTTACTCCTGATCTTGCAACACCTCTTTCCAAGTTTGGCAGTTTCGTGAAGAGCCAAGGATGGAAGGACGAAGTCTCGGCCACTTTGATCGGTTCGTGTACTAACAGTTCCTATGAGGACATGGTGAACTCTCCTATCTGTATTATACCCCTGAAGTCATGTTAATACCTGACTGTAGACTCGTGTAGCAGATCTTGCCCGTCAAGCTAAAGCTGCTGGTTTGAAGTCGAAAGTGAGGAGATACGAATATGTGTATAGTTCTTTGCTGCTTGCTAATATATGTATATGTATAAGGTTCCATTCTTGTGCACCCCCGGTTCTGAACAGATTCGAGCGACCATTGAGCGCGACAATGTCACCTCAGTTCTTGAGGACGTTGGCGCGGTCGTTCTGGCTAATGCTTGCGGACCTTGCATTGGTCAGGTACGCGAAGGTGTTTGTTTGTCCGTATCTAGCCATTCTCTGAGATATTATTTTACCAGTGGAAGCGAGAGGAAAAGCAGGGTGAGGCAAATGGCGAGTAAGGTGTACCTGGGCGTAGAGAAAGTTCTGATTTGACTTTCTAGCCATATTGACAACCTTTAACCGTAACTTCAAGTCGCGCAATGATGGAAATACTCAGACTATGAACTTCCTTGCTTCACCTCTTATTGTCACTGCCATGGCATTCTCTGGTAAACTCTCATTCAATCCTGTGACTGATTCTATACCCCTTGCGAATGGTAAATCTTTCAAGTTCTCTCCACCTGTGGGTCAAGACCTTCCTTCTGCCGGATTTACTGCTGGTGAAGGGAGTTACTATCCTGCACCCTCTCCCAAGCCTCAGCCAGATGTTGAAGTTATAATCAAAAAGGATTCTCAGCGACTAGAAATTCTTGAACCGTTTGCTAGCCACTTTGGTGAGGGGTCTGGTAACACCCGCGGATTCGATTTACCCCCACTGAATGTCCTCCTCCGTGTGAGGGGGAAGTGTACAACGGACCATATTTCTGCCGCAGTAAGCCATGTAGTTCGAGGAGCCTGGTTTCACGCCTGCTAAACCTATCTCTAGGGACCCTGGCTTAAATATAAGGGACACCTTACTAACATATCTGAGAATCTTCGTGAGCAGTTCTTCCTATATGTTCTTTCTTGTCCTGATAATCTCGTTAAGTTATCACGGTGTGTTAACTGGACAATTGTACTTACCATGGAATTGACTTTTTCTAGGCTGTCAACGACGAAAGCGGTGAGATGAATACTGCTTTCGATAAGGAGACCGAAACGATTGGTACCATTCCTGAGGTTGCAAAGCGTTTCAAGGCCCGCAAGCAACCCTGGGCTCTAATCGTTGATGAAAACTATGGAGAAGGTAGTGCCCGTGAGCACGCAGCTCTTCAACCCAGGTTCTATGGTAAGTCCCATTTGGTAGTCCGTTGAGTTTGTACTGATTGCCACTATAGGATGTGGACTCATCCTAGCCCGTTCTTTTGCTCGTATTCATGAAACAAATCTTAAAGTATGAATTACTTGGAGTCATCATGGAAGATGCGGACTGATCGATGTCTACAGAAACAAGGTATCCTACCTCTATGGTTTACTGACAAGGCAGACTATTCTCGCATTGGCTCTGGGGATATCCTTGAGACTGAAGGTCTGGCAGATCTTCTTGGGGGTAACTCTGAGGCTATCATTGTCATCAAGGTGACAAAGCCTGATGGAGAAGTTTTCCGTGTTTCCACGACACATACTATGTCAGTCGATCAGGTCAAATGGTTCCGTGCTGGTTCTGCTCTGAACTACATTCGTTCTCAATTGGGTTAACAAGTTACACGCTGGAATGTATGAGATCATAATATGTATATAACTTATATCGAATAGATAGTAACGCAACGTATGATTCATCTGAGGGAGCTATCCAGAGTGGTTCCAGTATCATGAGAAACCTACAAGAATTGTTGTTTTGTTTGAGAGTAGTGACCCTTATTCAAGCAAGTGAGAGTGTTAGAAGCGACTTGAATTACAGTATCCGGTAAACCGGCCAACTGTGCAACCTTGAGACCATGACTATCCCAATTGACACCAGGTCGGAGTTGATAAGAGTATGCAAAGTAGCCATCCTATCAAGAGATATCCACTAACGTCAATATTTCGATGGCGATGACTGCATCTGTCAACTCACCTTGGTTTCGTCGACATCAGTACAAAAGAAACGAACATTTTGATATGCACCGGTTCCACTAGCTTCCGAAGTATGCCCGAGCATGTGCGCGAGTTCATGGAAATGAGTAGCAAAGAGAGTTCGACATTGATTGACAGTTGCCAAATGATGGATAGTCGCAAAAGCAATAGCTAAACCATCGTTAACCGTTGTACCTCGACCAACTTCATCCATAATGACCTAAGTTGAGAAGTATCGGCATGAGAATGAGAACCGAGAACCAGAAGGAATTTGACTCACTAGGCTTTTATCAGTCGCTCGTCTCAGAATGTCTGCTGTCTCGAGCATTTCCACCATAAATGTACTTCTATCCCTAAATAGGTCATCCTTTGCACCAATTCTTGAAAACAACCTATCAACAATTCCAATAGTGGCAGCTTCAGCTGGAACAAAAGAACCAATTTGTGCCAAGACTGATATAAGAGCAGTTTGTCGCAGAAAAGTCGATTTTCCTGCCATATTCGGCCCAGTAATGACATGCAGTCTGGCATCAGAGTGTAGTGAGACAGAGTTGGGAGTAAAGACTCGACCAGAAGTCAATAGACCCATCTCGACGGAAGGATGTCGACCATTGATTATATCATATACATTGCTAGAATTCCTAAGTTGGAATATCTTTGGCAGGCAAGATGGGCTTACTCTTCAGTTATAGTGGGTTTCACGAACATGAGTTCACTTGCAACCTTGGCAAAGGACAGGGCAATATCCAACTCATCAACAACATTTGAATTTCTCCGGAGAGAGAATGAATACTCATTGATCTATTTCATGCTGTCAGCGCATGGCTTAGAGCAAAAAAAATCAGGAGCTGACCATCTTTCGTAGCGTGGCAAATGCATCTTTTTCTGCTTGTGTTAATTGTTCAATGATCCTTATTATTTGATTCCCAAGACGAGACCATTCCTGTGGGAAAGTAATTAGTTGAAAGGACGTAAAACACACAGAGGGAAGAGACGGGCTTTGTAGAAATAGCATTTGGTACTGCCACTCTCAAAGATCGAGATAAAGGAAGAATGGTTGTCCATCTTGCTCTGGTCACGTTTGCGAGCAAGGTGTATGTGCATCCCCTGGCTAGGCGAAGCTCTTAGAGTGAGAGAGGGAGCAGCTGAATCTCATGAGTAAATTTGAGATGATTTGACTGTAGACTATACATACCATAAGTGGATCTGAGTTTACCTTCCAGCCTTTCTTTTTTTGCCAGCAGACGTTGAAACTCAGCGTGTAGAGATCTGAGGGTCTGTGAAAACCTATAAAGCATCGACTTAAGGATACTAAAATGATTCCCATGAAAAAGGGTACAACGTACTCTGGCTTGATGTACCATCGACTAGGAGAAATTCTCCAATTCTCCAGCTGGCTTGATTCATCTGGAGCCTCTTGCCCAAGTTCATCTGGTGAGCCAGCTGTATTCTCAATATCAGTACCCAAGGCTTTCTCAATTGTTTCCGATAGTGTTTCGAGCACATGCATACGTGACACAAGTGCATCTACACTCGTCCATTCTCGCTCATCGTAGCCTTCTCGCTCTTGCACTTCGAGAGCTTTCTCCTCAGTAAGCGTGGCAGAAATCTTCAACCAAACACGAATGGTCCGGCCAATTGATGCTAAATCATTTTGGTCACCTCTACCTACAAGGAACTTCTGCGTAAGTCGAGTAGTGTCACATGTTTGGCTCAGTAACTGGGTCACATCTGCTGCTAGATGTGGTCTAGAGGCGAAAAATTCAACAAGAGATTGTCGAGACGTAATTTCGGATAGGGATGTACTCGGAGAACCTACATGTCCCCAGGTCTGAGAACATATGCGCGTATGCGTGTAAAAAACCACATACATAGCCATCGAGAGAGAAGACGAGTACCACCATTGGTGACCGTACGTTTGATTGCACTAAACAAACTTCCTCTTGAGCTACCGTCATATTCCCTTTCACGGATCTCTAGAGCCTTGATTGTATGTGCATCAATTTGCATTCGACCAGTATTATCTTGAACGGGTTCGGCCAAGGGGGGCATACTTTCTAAAAGATTGGCATCAAGGTAAGACGTCAGAAGGTCAACGGCAGCTTGTTCAGCTATTGAAAGTGGGATTTCCTGTGGGTTGTTGGGTCTGGCTGGTGGCAGAGGTTTTGTATGCTCTTCTGTAGGAGAGCCCATAGATTTGGATACGAAACTAAGGAAGCAGCTTTCTTCTACAAGTGCGTTCATGAGTGGGTGTTCTTTCACACCCTCGAAAGCATCAGACAAAATGACTTCGCGAGGATTAATTCGAGCCAAATCATCCTGAACACTTTCCAGCAATGTATTCTTGGAATAGAACTCTCCTGTGGAGACATCAATCCAAGCAATTCCTATCGTGATATCTTTCTTCATCTCCCCCTGAGAAGGAGGTGGAGCATCAATAGCAAGTAAGAAATTGTTCTCATATGCGTTGAGAAACGGCTCGTCTATGAGTGTTCCGGGAGTAATGATACGCGTTACGCGTCTATCGAACTCTTTTGCACCAAATTCTTCCTTGCGGGGGAATTCTTCGCACATGGCGACGAAGCGTTTATGTTGTTGAACAAGAACTTTAAGATGTTTATCGAGATGGATGAGTGGGAACCCGCACATGGCGACTCGGGAACCACCCCATTTGCGACTAGTTAATTTAATATTGAGGAGGTCAGCAATATCTTCTGCTTGATCGAAATAAGACTAGTTGAGTTTGTCAATGAGAGGCCTGACAAGGGGTTACGGGAAAAGGGGACGTGCCTCGTAGAATTGGCCTACTCGAGTAAGGAGTAAACAGTGAGGGAACTTGCGAAGGTTTTCCTGAATTCCCTGTGCCAGGATGGTTTGGGGCCCTCTGGATAAATCTATGGAGTATCAAATTTTTCGTTGATACAACACAGTGAGAAGGACCTACCCTCCTCATCGTTTACGATCACCTCCTTTGGGCGGCGAGACCGTTTGACAGAATTCACCGCCTCGGCTTTCGACTTCTTGATTCGCTTAGGCCTTACAAGTTCTGGTGGTGCATCATCTGCCGTCTTATTGATGACGCTTGTCGTTTCATATAGAGATGCTGCAAAAATACCTATGTCATGATCATTGATGACACATGGGGAGGGAGCATACAGCTATCTTTGGTTTGAGTCGGGTTTACATTAATATTGAAACGATAGTCTTCTAAGGGCTTTGCGCGGGTTCCATCAGGGAGGATGAAATACTCGGGGAGATCTCGTATTTTCTTTCTGGCACGCTGAGGAGCTTTTTTCGCTGGTTCCTGAGGACCATCAGAATGGATTCGACGCGTTTTCTGAGGCACAGAGTAATGCAAAAGACGATTCAAGTTCACATGTCTCGCCCGTCGGAGGAGGAGGGAGTGAGAAAGAGCCATACCAGACGGAAGGTAAACCTCCTTACAGTCAATACTAGTTCAGGGCCGTAGCGTTAGCGACTAAAGCCATTAGCATCCTTTGGAAAATGAATTCCCAGAGATCACGCTATAGCGGAGTTTGAAGGGACAAATAAAATACATCAGCGACACATCAACACCGACCTTGGAAAGGGGACTTTGCTCTCCACACTCACGTATCTGAATTGTTAGCTATGTCTTTTGCTGGCAGGCGTAGAGGAAACAAGGCCAAGAAGGGTGTCCAGTTCACTGTCATGGTGGTTGGTACGTGTCGCTTCTGAACCGTAAGGCTGGAGTGACATGACATGGTGACTTTCAGGCACTTCTGGTACTGGTCGTACCACTTTTGTGAACACTCTATGCGAGGCTGAGGTCCTCCCGCATAAAACCTGTGATGATCCTACCTCTGTCTACCCTGAGGATGGGATGAGAATCAAGCCGGTCACTGTGGGTGCGTCTGTGATGCGGGCGGTTTTGCGAACGCGTCAACTCACGTGTCGACAGACTTGGAGCGGGACGGGGTGCGCATTTCTTTGACTATTGTCGATACCCCAGGATTTGGAGACAACATCAACAACGAATCCGCGTAGGTTGACCTGACCTGTCATGGCCATGCCATTTCGATCTTACCGAATTGTTGCTAGATTCCAGAAGATTGTTGGATACCTTGAGCGGCAATATGATGACATTTTAGCTGAAGAGTCTCGTATCAAACGTAACCCTCGCTTCAGGGACAACCGAGTTCACGCTTTGCTATACTTTATTCCCCCCACGGGGCATGCGTAGGAGTCTGAAGTCAAGATGGTGAACGGAACTAATATTTGAGCTATAGGTTGCGGGAAATGGACATTGAACTTATGCGGCGCCTTTCTCCGCGTGTTAATGTGATCCCTGTGATTGGCAAGGCGGATTCGCTTACGCCGAGTGAATTGAAGGGATTCAAGAAGAGGGTAAGTAGTGGAAGAGGGGATTGGAACTGAAACTGAATAGGGTTCAAGATCATGCAAGACATTGAGCACTATGATATTCCGGTGTATAACTTTCCGTATGACGTTGAGGAAGATGATGAAGAGACTATCCAAGACAACAGTGAACTGCGTGTAGGTGTTAAAACTAGAGACCGAGAGAGAGAGAGAGGAGCTCATGATTGGATTTGTAGGCCATGATGCCGTTTGCGGTTGTTGGTTCTGAGGAAGAAGTTGAGGTGAATGGACGGCTTGTTCGTGCTAGGGTTTATCCCTGGGGTATTGTTGAGGTTGACAACCCGCGGCACTCTGACTTGAGCTGTCTGCAGAGGGTGTTGATGGAGTGCGTTGTGAGCCCGATCTTTTGAGTGGTGGAGACGAATAATGTGTTTGGCAGCTCGCACGTTCATGACTTCAAGACGTTGACCAATGACACGTTGTACGAGACCTATCGGACACTGAAACTCTCGAACACCCTGGATGGGGAGGGGTAGGTGATTGGCCTGGATTGGATGAGAGACACTGAGTGGACTATGTGGTTCTCTAGGGACAATTCGATGCTTCCTGAGGAGCTTGCTAATCAAGGGGTACGGTTGAAGGAGGAGCAGTTGCGACGGGAAGAAGAAAAGGTGAATCATGTTGAGGGTGAATGTGTGTGTGTGGCTGACGATGTTGACAGCTTCGGGAGGCGGAACTGAGGATGCAGCGGCAGATCAACGAGAAGAAACAGGAGTTGCTGGCCAAGGAGGAGACACTGCGGTGCGTGTTTGCAGTGATGATGATAACGACGACTGATGATATTTTGTGTAGCAACTTGGAGAGCCGGCTTGCGAGTCAGGGCGAGTACCGGGAGTGAATTAGTCCTATTAGTGATGTAATAAGCCATGTGTGAAGTTGTGATGGTCACTTGATATGGATATGATTTTATGGTCATTGTTGTGGTAGTGTTGTAGTTGGTTTCTGCCCATGCAGCTTGAGCAGACACGAGGGTACTGGCTTGGGCGCTCAGCACACCACCGACTTGGTCCACCTTGTCCACCTCCTGACCATCCCATTCCCTGTGTCCCAGACACCATGTCTACTCGTCCTCCTCATCGTCCTTCCTCTCGCCGCGCTCTTACACGCGCCCTCCAGCTTGCTCGCGACGCTGTCCAGCTCGACTCCGCCAATGAGGATCCCCAAGCTGCTGTCCAGGCATACGCCCGCAGTGTCACCTTGCTCAACGAGGTCATGGAGCGCGTCAGGCGTGGCGAGGACAGCACAGAGTCTCGCCGCAGCCACAGACGCCGCAGTGTTGCTGCACAGGAGGAGGAAGTCCGGCGCCTGCAGAACATCCACGACACATATGCCGACCGCATGAACATCCTAAGCATTATCTACAGCATTCCGCCTGTACCCTACTCCAACAACAACTCTCTCCTCTTTGGCGATTCTCTCTCCCAGCATCCCTACGCTCTCGCCCCCAGGCCCCGCGCTTTTTCCAGTTCCTCCAACGACCCTTTCTCTCCTCCTGCTGCTGCCGTTGTTGATCTCCACCTCTCCCATCGCCTGTCTCGTCTGCCTTCCCTATCTGAAGAGCCCCGGCTCAATGATACGCGTGACGATGACGACCTGCACACTCCCAGAAATAAGCGTGCTGCTCATCCGCTCCCTCCCATACCCGACTCATCCAGCCCAGGAGATGCTTCCAATACCCCCCGCACCAGTCTTCACCTTGCAGAACCCCCTCTTTCTCCAAGAGGCCCCCGCAAACCCACCCGGCTCGACGTTCTAGCGCCCCCTGCCCCTATCATCATCAACTCTACCACTTCGTATGGAACCATCTCCCAACGACGAATGAAACCATCACCCCCTTTCTATCCAGTCTCTCCCATAGACTCTCCCCAGCAATCACCACCACCACCACCACCTCCTCCTCCTCCTCACAGTGGCAGAATACGATCATCCTCTCAGCCCGGTCGACGGCCCTCTATCAGCAACAACTCTATCGACCTTCCTCCTCCTCCTCCCTTACCTTCATCCCTCGGATCTCGCAGGCCCTTCAAGCAGGCATCCAACTGGGTCCAGACCCCAGACACCAACTCCCCCTCCATCCCCTCTCTCACACCTCCATCCACATTGATCGGGGCCTTCCCATTTGTACCTGCCTCCATCTTCCCCCACCCTCAGCCTACCGATCCGTTGCGCAAACCTTACTACTTGATGGGCCTCTTGGCTGCATCCATGTCATCTCCAACCGGTAGTTACATCACTCGTCGACTCCACGTTCCCAACGAGGTCTGGTCCATCGGAGGTGTCAAGCTTCCCAACGTTCCCGAGAAAATCAGAGCTCTCGAAATTCTCCTTGCTGCCTTGACGGAATTGCAGATGGCAAGCTCAGAGGTCTTTGGTGCCGGTAATGTCAGCAGCGGCATGGCAATGGGCATCGGGAGCATAGGGCCCAAAGAGGCTAATGCCTGGGTCCTCAAACTCGAGGACTTTTCAAATGTATGTGACAATGTGGTCAATGATTTCGGGAAAAAAATAGGCGTCGGTGAGGGTTTCGTGCCCAAGAAGACTACCTGGGGAGATAAACTCAGCCGAAGATTTGAAAAGTTTGCCAATGGAAAAAAGTAAGGCCCTCCTTCTTTTTCTGCACGACGTGACTGACAATGGCCAGCATCGACTCTCCAACTGCATATATGAATACTCTAAGGAAAATGTTCCAAGACGTCCAGCTCCTCGATGAACACACTAAAGCTGTTTTTTCCCAGCCCATCGCTCCTGCTTATGCCGCATTTCCCATCGAGTTCAGAGTTTCGGCGGAACAGAAACTCAAACGCGCCTCCGAGTTTTTCACCAGTGTGGTTTTGGCGTTTGTGATTCGAGATTTGGCCTTGTTGCTTGACAAATATGTCAAAAAGTGTGAAAAGGTCCTTGAAGACTGAGTTTTTTTCGAAACATTCAGAGATTGAAAGGCGGTGGTGTGGCTGCCCATCGGCTACATCATGCCACGACAAGGTGGCTATTGTTGGAAATGAAGTGTATTTTAACATGGGCAACTCATATATCACTTTGTGGCTTCTTCCCCTTCCTTCCTTCTTGATATCTCCCATTTGCTTCCCCATTTGTTGTGATCTTCCATTCCTTGTTTCGCCTGACCCTTTTTCTATTTGTGTTTCTTTTCCCGCCCCTCTCGGGCTCGGGTTTGTAAGAGTCGCCTTTTTTGTTTTCGAACATATTGACTGTAGAATATCTTGAGAAGTGCTTCTTTGTTATCAGAAATGAAAATCAAGCTATTAGACAAGTATTGTATGATGAGAAAAGAAGTATCGTCTACATATGAATCAATCAATCTAGAGGGAACGAAAGTGGTAAAAAGAGCGGCTGAAAACCTCTTGACCTTGGGAAAGAGAATGACGATGATGATAATGATAATGATGATACACACAAGAACAAATAGAGGGAACGACACGGAAGGCTTATGGTGGCTAGGATTTGGTTGAAATAGAAGGTTGCCTGAGATCAACAATGAACATGATCTAGTTTTCTGAAGATGGTGTTCCCAAGAACCCAGCGAGGACGCGAAGCCGTTGCACTGAGATGACTACATCAACAACCAGTAACAAGAACATGCACAACAGCTTACTATACTCATAGCGAGCGTGTTCACCACCACCACCACCATCATCATCATCGGAATCAGCAAGAGGATCAGCAGTCGTCACCTTACGCCAAGCATCTGAAATGAAAATCAAAAGTTGGCACTGAATTCTTTTCTTAAGTGGTGACTCACAATCCAAGAACGACAGCGGTGGGACTGAGCTTGCTGTCTGGCAAATGTCTAACGATTGCGGTGGACTTGTGTGTTCTCTCCGATAAGGCGCATACCGGTAGTTTGGTACATCCTCCGAGTCCGTCGGGAATTGCTGATGACCGGGTGACGAGTTTGGAGGTGGATGCTGATTCTGGATATCCATAACACGTTGACGAGTACTAACCCCTGGTAAGATATAATTGAATTGAGTGGTCAGGAAGAATCAAAAATACAATTTACTACTACCAGGGGTAGTGTCTTCAACTGTATTGCCAGTGGCTGCTTTCTGTTTACGGCCTTTGTCTACTACAGCAGAAGTCGATTTTTTGCCCTTGATGGTGGAACGAGGTATCTTGACTGTAAAAGGATTATCAAGTTTCCGCTTGCCTGCATTGACGTCCTCTCCAGGTCCATCGTCACCAATCACGCTTCCACTTCCACTTCCACTCGAAGGCATGGCCTGTCTGTCTTTTTCCTTCGATTGTTGGGACTGAACAAAACTAGCCCGGATCTGAAGGAGATTCTCGGCAAGCTTGATCTCCTCAGGTGGATCTACGTTCTCTAAAGCTACTTCATTCGGATCCAAACGGACCAAATACGGCTTCCCATCCTTTCTCGGATCACCAAAGGGATTGATAATGACGGCGTCGTTGTGATGGTCACCCAAGTGACTTGTCGTAGAGCTCTCCAGATAATTGAAACAGAGCCACAAGAAAGCTTTTGCCCGACTTTCAGAACTCAGATCCGTTTTCATGAACAGATCAACAAAATCAACATTGTCGGATAGATGCAACTGACCAATCGACTTCAAGGTCAACATAGCGCTACATCAATGACGGTTTTTTTTGCGGGCCAAAGTACAGATTTGACGTACGCTGGAATGATTGACTAGGCAGAAGATGAGATTGAAGACATTTGTGGGAGGAACATGCCCAGATTTCTGGGAATTGCTTCGTCAGACGAGATGAAACGGTGTGCAGAATAGGAGTGGTATACATACCAAGCGTGAGAGTATGTCAATAGGTACGCAGGGAGGTGTACCTGTCTCCCCGTCCAGTGTCACCGCCTTCAAAATATGCTTGATGCGAGGAGTATCCTGAAGATTGCCTGACGTTCTTTGCAAAGCCGGCACAGGATGGTATGAGCGAAGAGTGGTCTTCATTTCTGGAAAGACTAAATATACGGTCAAATCAGATTCAAGCAAAATTGAAAGTTTTCAATTGCGTACAGCTCATAGTAGTATTGATGCGCCCAACATTCACTAGTAACGCAAGCATAGCAAAATCTTCCGCAAATTTTTCCGATTCTTTTATCCTTTCGCGAAAATTCTTGGTGGCTTTGCCCGAATTAAGCATGGTCTTGATGTAGAGCTTTTGAAACGTCAGCCTGGCTTCTGGAACGCCGCCCGAATTAGGCCATGGATTGGTGAACACGGCATTGCTATCAGAGAAAATATTGCGGAGAAAATCGTATTGTAGATCACGACGGGTTAGGGGTTCATCTTGGGCACGTTTGACCGCAATGACTCTCCGAGAGGAGGTAGGACTGCGATGATGCGACATGGTTGGGATTAATGTAATAGCTGAAAGTTTCGTGGTTACAATAAATTATAATGAAAAGTCCATGGAGAAAGGGGGAGTTTTGAGGTCGTGGATAACGCGGACTGAACCAGAATTATGGCAACGGCAGGGTATGAAAGCTTGGGCCCATTGTTGTAGCAGTCATGTGATACCGAGAGTTCTAATGTCGCCGAAGAAAGGGAGTATGATCAAAAACGGAATGATGCATATCTAAAAAAAGCTTATTTCCACACCTTCGAAAGGTCTGGAATGATATCTGGCAAGGGACCTTCCCAGATCACAACATTTGGGTGCTGTGTATATTGAGTGACGATTTTGAACTGAGGTGAGTACGAGAATTTGATCTTGGTATTCGGTTCACTTATTCATGTCCGCCTTTGTCCTCAAATTTCCCAGTTGCGCACTGACGAAACATTGTCACCAGTTACTGGCGCAAAGAAAAAGTAGATATTCTTACACTATCACTCTGTTCCAACACACTGTGTGCCATTTCTGTCACCAGCCGACCGCTGCTATTTGCGATGGCGTCGCGTAACTCCTGCTATTCATTGTATGACGTTCGTGAATGATGGAAATATTTATTGGTATAGAATTACAGACATTGGACTTCATTTAATCGACATGACGCGGATTACACACTGCGTTACAGTACGACTACTAAGGAGGAAAGTAATTGGATATGGAATGGGTAATAACAAAAAGGACCTTGAACATCATCCCCGAAACTGGTAAAAGTGCAAAGAATGAGGGATAAGCTAAGAGATGTTGAAATCCAAATGACAACTGTAACCTGGTATCCAAAAAGAGGGAATCGGTTAGAAACAAATCGGTAGGATATAGAGTCTGAGTGAGAAATCAGACTTTTTTTGTAAATCTAGCGATTATCTGCGATGAAGTCAAGTCGCGGTTGATGAGAGAAAAATAGCCTATGTCCTCACCGGAACGCCATGACGAAAGGTGCTCAAACACCTCTACCACTACACTGCTCCTATACATTAGCCCATGATCGGCTCCCTTGACAACTTTGATACTGCATTTCTCAAAGCCCATAGTGCGTTCCATCCATCGAACAGCATTCTCTGCAATCTTTTCGTCTTTATCCCCATACCAGACTCTCACAGAATGCGGGTAATTGGAGTAGGAAAAGCCCCAGGGATGGTTATCATGATTGAGGATCTGTAATAAGTCATTATGAGTTCCTTTGGCAGACTCTGCATGCGATGCTGCGATCAGAGCATTCCCAAGAGCTACTTGGTAAGAACTTGTGGGTCCTACACTAGCCGTAAAAGTAGAATTTGCCAAGCTGGAGGCGGGCGATGAGGGCATTGACATCGGGGTTTTTGTCGATGTGAAGGAGATGGATCGATGTCCGTTGGACCGATTATAGCACTGACTGGCGTTTGGATTTCGTGGTTGGCTGCCAGTAGATCTTTGACTAGCTGTCTCAATGCTCTTTATCCATCCATAGTCACTGTCCAAGGGGACTTGAACGTCGAGCTGAAAGGAAGGTATAGGGCTTGGAGGCCCTGATTCTCCTCGACCCTTCCCTTTCAGAGACCCCAGTGACCGAAGGCCCTTGAGCTTTTTCCCGACATTGCCGCTGGTTTGTTTGGCGTCTTGAGGGGCTTTCAGGCGTTCAATAAGCCCGCGTGGCCCTTTGGACTTGGCTGCAAATAGTTTGCGTTCGATTGAATCTGCTCCAAGTGTGCTCCGACTTTCAAAACGACCCTCGAAATCATGAAGATCATCATATTCGCTAAGGATGTCGGTGCTAGAACCAATACTGGAACTTGAGAGCTTGTCTGCACCTGAAATGTCGGTAGCATTCAGGTTGACAGTATGTTTTAAATCTTTTGGAACTGTATAACCAATCCCCTCATATGCGACTGTGGGAGGTTTTCCGATCATCCATGCCTGTATCCTCCACTCAGCCGCCTGAGCGGTTTTGAGGATGCCATTAGGGACATATTTGAGCCATTTATATCCACCTGTTGGAGATAATGATATAGATATAGTCTGGGAATAGAAGTTAGAACCAATAAACTCACTGCCTTCGCTCCCTCCAATCCAGGGTGCAAGCAAGCAAACATCACCACAAATCCTATGAGAGAATTTGTTGGCAAATGAAAGAGCATAAGGAGCACCAGCAGAATGAGCCATGATGCTACACTTGTCAAGATTGAGCAGGTCAAGGACCTCCTCAACGACATCAGCCCATTGCATGATCCCTTTGGCAGATTTATGACGAGGTTCTGTGCGACCTAAGCCCCAGCTGAATGAAGCATTGGTTAATGCGCTAATTATGACATGAGCAGAATATTCACCGGTCAATGGTAATGAGCCTTAGCCCCATACAATCTGCCATCTCGTCGTAAAGACCCATGACATGTCGCACACAACCTAAACCGAGAAAAACAAGAATGGGGTGTCCTGTGCGATCGCCCAGGTCAGATAGACTGACAGTCAACGGATTATCCGCTGACGCATGCGGTGATCGCGTAAGTTTGAGCAGAGCAGTTAGCCTTGCCGACCGCAAGTATTGAGCCACAGCTTGCGAAGGTGAGCTAAATAAAGAGCTCTCATAAGGGGAAGCAGGATGATGGAAGGATGTCATCGACGAAAAGAGTGACGGAGTAGGACCGCCGGGATCTGATCGAGGAGAATATATACTTGCGTTATCAGAGATGATTGAATGTCGATTAGGAATTGAGGAGGGAGAGGTTATGGGTTTCATCTTGGTCTGGTTCCTTAGAGTCTGCTGGACTTCGTCTGCTATAGAATCCATGGATGAGCGTGAGACGGAGTCCAGTTCATGTGTTTGGGTTGAGAAAGTTGGATTATCTCCTTCATCAGCGTCCACAAGATGATGGCTGGCCGTGTACAATGGGGTTGAGCGAGATGTGGGCGGTCTTGTACGAACTTGAGCCTCCTTGGGAGCATAAGTCCGAATGATGTCGGATATCGATGGAACAACCGTTTTCGCTGGCTTTTCTGGAAGGGACGTGGCGCTGGGAGCGCGGCATATTTCATGCTTGAATCGGTGGGGAGGTATCACGGGTGAGGGTTTTTCATCAACAACATTTGGAAATGAAGTGGGAGGGATTTGTGTGATTGTTGCATCAGAAACGGTGCGAGAAGAAGAGGGACGTGCTCGTCTTCGACTTTTGCGCGCTACTCCAGACATGTTCTTGGGGTGATCTTCAGCATCGCTGGAGTCGCTCACACGATTGTCCATCTGTTTGAACTTTGTTCGTCTCGGTTTTCCACCACCCAACACGATTCCTGGAGGCGGGGTGGGCAGAGGAGGCTGGTAAAGCGGATGGTGATTTGGGATGCCCAACCGTGCTCGACTAGATACAAGCGAACCTCCTTCCCCTCCATTCATGCCGTCGACCAGAGCATCCATCACATCCACTCCGGCCGCGGGTGCTGCCACAAGAGAAAAATGTTCAAAAGGATCTCGCGATGCCACGTAGTCGGTGGGAGGGCGCGGTGGCGCCTCTGGGTATTGGGTGGAGGATGATCCGGACAGCGGAAGATGGGTAACGGTGAGAAGATCGTCCGAATGCGATTTCCCTGAAGGTCCCGTGGTTGAACGCACACGCACATGGCTATGTAAAGAGGTGGTAGGCGTAGCGAGATCCTCGGCGGACTCGAGGGTAGGGAATATATATGCTGAATCGTCACCAGGCGTCGGAATTCTGCAAGGCCTGTTATGGGATGGCAGTGACCGCGGGTGCTTCGAATTGCCCTTGAACACACGAGAAACCATATTCGTTTTCGACCGCGAGAAGGGATCGGGGTATGACGGTTGCATACAATGAGTAGACGAGGTCCCTGATGAGGGCGGAGGGATCGGCTGGATGTTGTTGGCCTGGACTGATTTGCCCTTCTCCCTGCGCAGGGACAAAAACGAGGACTTCCTTGGGGGGCGTGGAGAAGAGGTAGACGCTGCTGGCTGCTGGCTGCGAGATAAAACGGAATACATGTTGATAAGAGTAACGTCGTCGATGCGTCCCTAGATTGGAAAAGACGGTAGAAGAAGCATCTCAGGTTCCTATTTACCAAACAGGTTCTTATCCTTCCCACATTCAATCGTCTCATTCAGTGCGTACACTACACAACAACATCAGAGAATTTACTCATACAGATACTCCAGATGATACTACAAATATGCCCATTCGTTAAGGCGGAAGAAAGTCAATGCGACGTAGCAAAGCTACTTCAGTCAATACTTTGACTCCACTCGCGCTCCATGGCTGATAGGGAGGATAATTTGTGCCTTGTGTCAATCTGAGGGTACGCAAGGAGGGTAGCGCTCCGGATGTAAGGTATGTCCTCCAATCCTCTGGGGACAGAGATATTGATCGGCTGGACACAACGAGCTCTTCCATTTCAGGGCACCGCTGACGTACTGTTGACAGTATTCCATGGTCGACGTGGAAGCCATGCAGCTCGAGGTGACGAAGACGAAGGGTATGAGGACCGGCGAGTCCTCGAGGCTCCAAAAAGGAGCCGTCTGACGGATTGGCCTTCCGAACTTCATATTTCAATGAATACACATTTGAAGATCCAAGTACCATCTGAAGGTGCTCATCGTATTCACAAACATCAGTAGTTTTCACGCACAGCCTCGCCACAGTAGAACCTTCTGGGACGAGATGTGAAAGGAATCCGCTGACAATCCTAGCGTCGTGGAGAATGAGTTCATCCCACTGAAGGGATAGAGGGATCGGGATCGGGTTAATGTCAATATCCAGCTCCGTCAGCCTGAGGCTCTTGAGATTCGGAAATCTGAAAGTGAGATCCTCAGACCACTCGATTGACGCTCGCGATGTCAATGACGTCTTCAGCAATCTACCGTCAACGTGTAGCCTTTCAAGAGTGTCCACTGCGCTCACGAAGCCCAGAAAACGCTCCGACCGAATAGCTAGTTCGCCGCCCAGAATGAGGCTGTGCAGACCTTTCAGGCCCAGAAGCATCCGAACTGCTAGCCTGTCTTTGGGAGAGCCGTGTGAGGAACCGACGCAGGAAGGCTGAAGCGCTAGTTCATGCACAAGGGGTGCTAAACAAGGGCTGAATTGCAAGGTCCTAGCGAGCGAGGCGCAAGCGGCGAATGAATGCAAAGATGGTGCGGCATAGAGCCGTCTCCGGACATGGTATAACCAAGCTGGAGAAACCAAAGCAAGACGAACGAGGTCCCTCTCCCACCAGTGATGGTTGCTCTCGAGAACAACGGGAATCAAATCTTCTGCGAAACCCATCATGCAGATGCGAGCTTGTGAACTGACCGTGGTGGAGTATCGCGTGAGATTCTAACTCTATGTACGCGAGATTTGGACATAGCCACTTACAATAGAATAGTGACAGTATAAGACGGAGATAAAGGTATCAGTACCACGTACTTATATGATAGTTTCTAGTCCACCCCTGATGACCCCCCTGATGACTCCCCTGTTTCCGCAATTGCTAATTTTGGGTTTCTTGTCTGGACGACGACATCCTCTCCCAAGGGCTCGTTCCATATCTGAACTTGATAACCCCCACACAATGAACCAATGAACGGGACTATCCGACGTCTCAGATGCCCAAAGGATCTTCGAATCAAACACTGTACTGGTAACAATAATGCACCAGAATTGTGAATACTTCAATTTTCAAGCCCTTATCAAACATCTAGTCCGATAAGCGTATAAAGTATTTGATCTTCATATTTTCATGCTTGTCAAAATTGAGACAGTATTGAAATATTAATCTTGTGACGGCTGGACTTGATGGGTATATTCACAGAGCTATGATAGCAGCTCTTGGTGGATAGTCTGGAGAAAATTGAGTTAGATGAAATACTATCCAGAGTGTGAGCAAACTGGTTTGGGGATATTAAAATTAAAAAGGCAAGCTGACTTAGAAACCACTTTTAGATTTTCTCCTTCTAAAATATATAATAGCAGTTGAGAGTTTAACGAGAATAGATTACAGACAATAGTAAGATATATATATATATAGCGACTGAAGTCCAGCAGAAAAGACTGGACCAAGGTTAGAGAAAAATTTTTCATTTTATACTGAGTAGAGAAATTGTCCTTATTTACCAAGTATTGGGAACATGTACTCAGTTCAGACATGAAGATGTGTGAATGACTGAATGTTACGATCAATGCCTCATGGTTAACAGGTGGTTTATTCATGGATAACCAGGTGTTAGGGTTCCTTCTCTATGATTCTTTGATCAGCTATGCCATATGTTTTTCTTATGTATAATCAGTCAGCACCTCATGTAGTAGTAGAGGCTTCCTTATTGTTTCCTAGCCATTTCTTTATGTTCTACCATATGTATTTCTCATGGTCTCTAGTTATATATAGCTGTAGATACTATCTTGTATCCTTATACTTTACCAATTGATCATTCTCTCTCTTATCTACTCAAGTCTTGCCTAAGTTGCAACCTAAGCCAAGCTTAAGGTCATAGTATTTGGTAAAGTGTTGTCAGGCTCACCTTGCAAAAGGAGAGTGCATAGTGGTTAGGCTACTGGAACATTTATGGTTTTAGACCATCAGGAAGACAATCAACACTTGTGGCACAGCCCATAGACAGCAAAACAAATCAATATCAAGGAAATAATTTAGAGACACTGTTAGAACAACTAGGATCATTGAGGATTATAGAAGAAAACATCTTGAATGAGGCAATAGAAACAGAGACTATAGATGAAACGTCAATAGCACCAGTACCAGCAGTACAGAATGAACAAGTAGTTATGCCAAAGAGCATGGTTCCAGATCCAGAATGGTTCAATAGAAACAGAACTAAATTTGAAGATTAGTAGAGAGAAATCTGATTATTTTTCAAAAGTAATAGATGATAGGATTATTGCAATTCTAGCCCATCTTAGAGAGGGTGTAGCAGGTATTTATGCCTAGAAGAAACTAGACCAGATGGAAGATGATGAAGATATCCAAGATTAGGAAAAGTTTATCAGAGAAATCAAGACAATGTTTAGTGATAAAAGTAAGGCAGCAGATGCCAAATAGAAGATAAAGACATTCAAGCAGAGCAAGAAGCACATTGCCAATTTTATAATCAAATTTGAAGCATTAACCATGAAAGCTAAAACAGATAACCTGCATACCATATTCTTACTGAAGAAGAATGTTCAGACAGACATTATTAAGATGACACTGGGATACCTACCAATGATAGCACCAAAGACACTCAAAGAATGGAAGGTGGAAATCACTTCAGTTGAACAAGAATACAAGTCTACAGAAAGCCAAAAAGATTATAGAACTGGAACAGAAATAACCTATGGAGGAAGAGGCACACTCATAGATATTGGAAAAGCTAGAGAGAACTTTAACAAGAATGGAAAACTGAGATGTTTTAATAAATGTGACAAAGTAGAGTATATTGCCAAAGATTGTAGATCAGAACAGAATATAAAAAACCATAGTATCTAGAAAGAAACAGATAATGAGAAGGATAATAATCAGGAGAGTTTTGGTAAGGGTTCAGAGTAGTGTCAGACATGGTTCACACTGGGAGTGAAAGTCCACAATATGGACTCAGAGATGAGCAGACTTGTTGAATGACCTTGGCTTCAGCTTATGTGCTGTGTGGTTGCAACTTCAGATAATAGGGAGAAGTCTGAGATGGGAATGAGTGCTGATTTGATATGTTACCATTGAATACTGGGGATCGAGTTCAATAAGAGTTTATCTTTGTTGATTATCAGACTAGCAAATTACAGTGTAACTACTAGTCTTATATATAAGCTCCTACTATAGGAGATGCTTGGGGTTTTAGTAGTATAGCCCTTATTACTCTGAGCAGAAGTTTCAGTATTGAGACACTGACAGAAGTAACTCTGTTATGAAAGACTGAGTCAAATAGAAGTATCTCTGTCATGGAAGACAGAATACCCAGATGGTTACAGTACTGCTGTAAGACATATTGTGAGAAAGATGGCCACCATGAAAGGCAGGCTTGTATAATTGGGAGGTGATATCACTACAGGGATATACTTTCTGGATGAGTGGACTTGGCATATGATAAATAAGCATAGTATGAAGGACCTCTGTATCTAATGCTCAGAATCAATATGTTATTCCAAATCAAAGAAATAACAAAGAGAAAGAGTTCAACATGCAGACAAACATCAAAACAGCAAATGAAAAGAAATTACAGTTACAAGTACTAGTGAATTCAGAATGTACCTATACTAGAATCAATAAACAACTAGTAAAAAGAAAGGATCAAGATGGAACTCATGAATAGATCATTTGAGGTGTTTAATGCAGATGGAACTAAGAATGGAGAGGTTATATAATATGTACCAATAGAAGTTGAGATTAATGGACACAAGGAACAAATTAATGTAGCAGTTATGGATTTAAATAGAATGGATATGTTTTGAGAATATAACTGGTTAATTAAACACAATCCAGAAATAAATTGGAATATAGAAATAATATGGTTTACAAAATGTCCAAAAAGTTGTAGAATGCTATACCAAAATATATCATTCAGAGATAGAAGATTACAACCAATGGACAACCAGGACAAAGGATAACAGGAAATAGAAAAGAAACCAGATCTAACAAATCTAGAAGATTTTTCAGAGTACACTTGACCTTTCACATATTTGTTCAACAAAAAGAAATTCAAAAATCTACTGGAACAGTAAGAATGGGATCACAAGATAAATCTAATAGAGGATGTACTAAATGCCAAAGCCTATGTGATGACAATAAAGGAGAATGAAGCATTAAACCAATGGTTAAATAAACAACTTAGGATAAGATTAATTATGGAATCAAAGTCAAGATATACAGTGCTATATTTCTATATTCCAAAATCACTATGATTGGTACAATATTATAGGAAGTTGAACTAGTATACAATAAAGAATAAGATACCATTACTCTTAATAGAGAAAGTAGTCAACAAGTTCAAGGATGCCAAGTACTTTAACAAGCTGAATCTTATCTGGGAATACAACAATGTATGAATCAAAGAAGGAGATGAATGGAAAGCTACCTTCTTAATGAACAAAGAACTCTTTGAACCTAAAGTCATATATTTCAGACTATGCAATTTGCTAGGAACCTTCTAGAGAATAATGAACAGTATTTTCAGGGAGTTATTATATGAAAAAGTTTTAGCAAATTATATAGATGACTTTGTTATACAAGACAAGATAAGAAATAAATTGAAAGAAAGGACAATATAGTTTTTGAAGATAACAGAGAAACACAATCTCTGTTTCAAACAGTCAAAATGTAATTTCAATATAAAGAAGATACTTATCTTAGAAGTAGTAGTTGAACAAGAAGAAGTTTAGATGGAAAATTACAAGATCAAAGCAATCAAAGAGTGGAAAACCCCTATCAAGATAAAGGAAGTAGAAAGCTACCTGAGGTTTACAAACTTTTACCAACAATTCATTAAGAATTTCAGTTATATAACAAGACTTCTCAATGAACTCAAAGAAAAAAAGAAGTAGAAATAGAAAGAAGAACATCAGACAGCATTTGAAGAGCTAAAAGACAAGATTACAAGTCAACCAGTACTTGCTCTTCTAAAGAGAGATGGTAAATTCAGAGTAGAAACAAATGCTTCAAGATATACTATCAGAAAAGTTTTATCTCAAGAATAAAAAGAAAAATGGAAACCTATAGCTTTTCTATCAAGGACAATACAACCAACCAAGAGGAATTACAAGATCTATGACAAAGAATTGCTTGCTATAGTGAAAGCTCTAACTAAATAGAGATAATATCTATTAGATGCTACAGAGAAATTCAAAGTTTGGACTGACCATAAAAATCTCAAGTATTTCAGAGAACCATATAAACTTAATGGCAGACAAGTAAGATAGTATTTAAAGCTACAAGACTATGATTTTGTTCTATGATATATATCAGAAAAAACAAATACAAAAGTTGATGTATTATCCAGAAAAGACCAAGTAGATACTATAGATGACAACAAGAATATCAAGATGCTTAAGGAGGAATTATAGATGAGACAAGTGATGATGAAAGCAAAAGTGATAATCATCAGAAGAAGCCAAGTAGTAAAAGAAACCACATTATGATGAAATAGTCTATGTAGAAGGAAGAATCTATATTCCAAATAATAGGAAAATACAAAAGCAAGTTTTATGAGAAAATGATGACTTAGCAGATGCAAAACATCTAGGATAACAAAGGATGCTTAAACTGATAAAAGAAACTATTGGTGGCCAGAAATTAAAAGAGATATTAAGAAGTGTGCTCAAAAATACATGAAATATCAATAATATAAAGTGCAGCATATGAAGAAAGCTAGAGAGCTTCACCTATTGAAAATACCAGATGGACCATGGCAAAAAATTAGTATCAATATTATTGGACCATTACCAAGATCAAATAACAAGGATGTAATTGTAGTAATAGTAGATTGATTTTTAAAGATGATTAGACTCAAGATGACAAATATAATGGTATCATCAGAAGAAATTGCAAGGAAATATTGAGACAAAATCTGGAAATTACATAGAGTACTATGAAAGGTTCTTAATGACAGAGAACCTTAATTTGTGTTAAGGTTCATAAAGAATTTAACAAAGGCATTAGGTACAAAAAGGACATTGTTAACAGCATATCACTCTCAAATAGAATGAACCAATCAAGAAGTTGAAGTGTTTTTACAACATTATGTGAATTACCAGAAAGATAATTGGATAGAATGGTTATCAGTGGTGGAATTCCAGTACAATGACAAAAAATATACAGCTACAGGATATACCTTATTCAAACTCAACTTTGGAAGATATCTATAAAAGGGAAACTTAACTGTAAAGACAGAATTACCAAAACTAAAAGATTTCCTTGAAAGACTATAAAAAAGTTGAAAAGTGGCAATAAAAGTAGTAAAAGAAGCTATGAAGAAACAATTTGACAGAAAAAGAAAAAATTCATAAAAACTGAAGGTTAAAGATGACATGTGGTTGGAAGCTAAGAATATCCAATCAAATCAACCTTCAAAGAAGTTGGATCAAAACAGATATAGATTTTTCAGAATCTCAAAAAACATTGGTTAAGAAGCATTTCAGCTAGAATTACCAAAAAGATAGATGATTCACAACATTTTCAATAATATCTGGTGGTGGAACTAGGTTTATGTGCTGTTCTTTAAAATATGGTACCCTATATTGTATCAACAGGTCTTCATTAACAAAGAAAAAAAATATAAAGTAGAAGGGGTCAGGAATTACAGGAAACAAAGACATGATACATAGTTCTTAGTACACTAGAAGAAGTACAGCAATGAATATGATCAGTGAATATCTGAAACAGTGTTACCACATGCTAAGAAGATAATCAAAATTCAACAGACAACGAGAAATTCTTATTTATATTAATGGCTCAACAATTCACAACTGCCTCTAACTCTTCTAACCCATATGTTTCATATATAGTTAACAACATGAATCTGATCATTACACTAAACAATAAAAGAAAAAAATTGAACAAAGAAATACTATAAAATTATATGAGAAATAGAAACTATGGCCAACATTCAACTACAACTTTATAATATTATCAAATTAGTAAAAGTTGCAAATACCTAATTGGCAAAGATCAAAACCACTATTTTACAAATAAGTGGTGAATATAAGACATAAACAGCAGGAGACATATTCAGTATATCAAAAGACTTATAGAACATCATTTAAGGAAATATGAAGAATCAGGCACATCATATTCAAACATTACTCACTAATGAATTGGACAAATATAAAGGAAAAGAAAACAATTAAATAGATGATTATATACAAGTATTTCAGAACACATACCAGGAAACACATTACAAAGTGCTCTAAGCAATGATTATCAATAAAGGGAAATAAAATGAAAACAGGGTTCAAGATGAAGAAGTCTTCCTATACAAACCCTATAATATATCATTAAAATCAAGCAATCCAAAGAATTCAGAACCAACTTTTGTTTAAGATAAAATAAACAATCTGGAAAAATACATGAAATTTCTATAAGTCTCAGTAAAGACCATACCATTCCATTCATCATTACATTATAAATTTCTTCAACCAAATAGAGAACAAGACAAGCAATATTGAAAAAAAATTGCCATCAAATTCTTAAAACAAAAGTACAATGTAGATACTACAAAGATTCCCAATCTAAATGTATATGGGAGGTCTACCACATAAACCATACTTTATTGCTTTAATACTATAAGAGGAAATTATAATTGGACCAACTAAAAAATTGGTCATATCATATATGGTTAGAGATTTAGTATTATTGAACTAGTTCATGAGAATATAAATGCTAAACTGGAAGTATTGTTATGACCAATGCCTTATGGTTAACAGAGGGTTTACTCATGGATAACTAGATGTTAGGGTTCCTTCTCTATGATTCTTTGATTAGCTATGCCATATGTTTTCCTTATGTATAATCAGTCAGTATCTTATGTAGTAGTAAAGGCTTTCTTATTGTTTTCTAGCTGTTTCTTCATGTTCTACCATATGTATTTCTCATAGCTTTTAGGTATATATAGCTATAGATACTATCTTGTGTCTTTACACTTTACCAATTGATCATTCTCTCTCTTATTTACTTAAGTCTTGCCTAAGTTGCAACTTGAGCCAAGCTTAAGATCATAACACTGAAGTCCTTTTATAAAAAAAGTTTTTTCTGTGATGTCATACCTTATCCAACACTCTCTCAGATGTAATAGTCATCTTCTTCATTTCATTGTTTTACTTCTTTTCCTTATCAAAGTTGTAAAGTCCCAAATCTATTGCAAATTTCCTAGTAGCATCTCTTGAAAGTAGTTTAGTCAGAAGGTTAGATATGTTGTCTTCATTCAAAATATATACCAGTATGAAATCATCCTTTTCAACCTTTTCTTTGATAAAGTGATAGTACACATTGATATATTTTGCCCTCTTATAACCTCAGTAAGTCTTCATCATATCAATTGCTCTATTATTGTTAATAAATAGAGTGACAAGGCATTTTTGATATAGTAATGCTTCATTGGCAGCCACATAGCCTACTGGACTGCTCATAACATTACTATATACTCTACTTTGGTTATAAATGTTACAACTGTCTCCTGTCTCTTTGTTAACTAAGAAACAGGTCCTTTCTCCACATAGAAAACATGTCCATCAGTTAATCTTTGTATATTACAGTTATTAACATAGTCAGAGTCAACAAAACTCACAGATTATAGACTAGTACTATTATGGTAAGTAATCCCATACTTGATAGTTTTCTTGACATATGAACATATGTTAATAATAGATCTGGTCTGATAGCAACTTGCAACCATATCAGTAAACCTAATATTTTTCAATATGATACTTTTTTTATTTCTTCCTTTTTCTCATTAGTCTCTGGTCCATTACTTGAAGAGAATAATATTCTGACTGGAAGTAGGGTTGACCTTGGTTTACAACTTACTATACTCAACTTTTCAAGCATACAATTCACATATATCTTTTGTGAGATTTGTATTTCATTCTTCATTCTTTTTATCTTGATTCCTAATATGTAATCTACTTTCTTTATAGTTTTAACATCATAATGCTCTTTCAACTCTTTCTTCACCCTTTCTATCTCTTCTTTATCTAATAAACTACTTATTGTATTATTTATATACATATATGTAATTATAAACTTCTTTCTTTCACATTAAGTATGAATAGTTAGCTTGGCTCATAACTGTTTATAGCCTAACTCTCTATAGATATGGCTTAGTATCTTAAACCAGTTGTAACCTCTCTGTATTATGCCATATAGAGTTTTGCAGAGCTCTCAAACTATGTTATCTCCTCTCTCTGCAAAACTCTTTGGCTGCTCTATATATATGTCAAAATCAATGTTACTATTCAAGTATGCTGCTATGAAATCAAGCTATCACAGATAGAGATTCAAAGACACAACAATACCAAGCAGTAGGCTCACTTTCACTGTATATATGTCTTCAAAATCTACTTTCTAAATCTGAGCAAAATCCTATATAATAATTTTAGCCTTCTTATCTACTAAGCTCCCATTACTATTAAACTTTGGTGTGTAAACCCACTTCAATTCAATGATGTTTGTATTTGCTAGCCTCTCAACTAACTCATACATGTTCTAAGATTTCATTATGTTGAACTTCTTTATTATTGGCTTCTATTATGCCTCTGAGTTTTTTATCATCTTGCAAAAATTCTGTAGGACATTTATTCCTTTAACCACTATCACAAATACCCCAGGTATTTTCTTTTTTTTCTCTTCTCTCACAAGTACTCTCTTGATTTCTACAGTTTTTATGATAATCTTGGGTCTTTCTTTGATCTCCTAACTACCAAAAATACATTATTACTTCTTCCTGCTATCTTATTTTCCAATTTTCTAATTCTAACAACTATCTTCTCTTAAGCTAAGCTTTCTACTTTGTCCTCAGACAATGTCTCTCTCTTCCAACCCTTCTCTATGTCATTACTAGCTCTCTTATCACTCTTTTCCTTCTTCTTTATATTAATATCACCAACTGGTCCTATATTATTTTTACTTTTATCAAGTATTCTCAGTGGCAATAGATCTTCATTCTCACCCCATTCAACTAAATTTACAGTTCCCTTCTCAAAATATATGTTCTGCCCACTATACATGCTTTCTGTTTCCTAATCTAATAGCTTATAACTCTCCACACTAAAATACCCAATAAGAACTAAATATGTTATCCTTGTTCCAAGTTTTAACAAGTATAAGTCTGGAGATATATATACATATACAGTTGTATCAAAAATATCACAAAATAAACTACTCACTTATTTGTGATATCTGAACCTTGGATACACTCTCAGAGGTTTAAGAGTGACTCAGAAGTTCAATAATAATAACAATGATGATTAAGATCAATACAGATGATAAAGAATAAAAATTGATGAAAATTGATGTTATTAAGTCTGAGATTAATTCTCAAACATAGAGATATATATACAAAATAGTAATGGTCTGTACACAAGCTATTTCCATCATATGGTCAAAACTCATACCTAATAGGAGCTATTATCTGTCCTAGCAGCTGTCAGGCTAATTTTAGAAGGTAACTAATTATATCACTACATTGATATGCTTGTATCTCTATATTGCTATGAGATATATTATATATTATTGGAAATGGTTTGATGAGCACTTTCTAATGCAACTTTGATCATATGAATCTGTCTAGCTATTCATGAGATATTAGCAAATAAAGCTTTTACAGTTACTGATGACCTGATATCTCAGTTGTTTGTTGTCACTTTTGTACATCCAATATATGTGCAGATAGCTCTTATTTGAGACTTTCCAACACAACTTAGTTTGTGAAAATCAGTTCACTGGTTGTGGAGATACAAGCTGAATAAAGTTTGTGACAAAAAACACAGAGGTGAACAATATTTTGTTTCATCTCATACCACATTTCTACAGAAATAATATTTAGATTCCTCCTTGATGGAACAAGATTTCAAAGATAGACTACAGTATAAACTGCTTTAGGCCAATATTTTGTTGGTAAGCTAGAGTTAACTAACATAAATCTTGTGGCATTCAAAATTGTATACATAACATATTTAGCTGCTCCATTCTGCTGGTAAGCATATATAGTTGTAAATTCTAGAACAAAACCTTTCTTATTTTTAAATACTATCTATAGCTGATTCTAGAGTATATAACATGTTTTACAAGATAATATCAATAGTATTTTCCTCTCCAATTTCAATCACCATCTTTATTATATATTTTTTGTAATTCTGTCATAT
>Ga0157357_1000019_pt1 | contig 89358 bp, 75 predicted proteins | sample AttcapACBM1_FD_111485 | JGI IMG/M metagenome (GOLD analysis project Ga0157357, IMG submission 111485) | Fungus gardens microbial communities from leaf cutter ant in Botucatu, State of Sao Paulo, Brazil - Atta capiguara ACBM1 | ecosystem: Host-associated > Fungi > Mycelium > Unclassified ... | reverse complement strand
GTGATTAATATGCGCCTCGTTCCCGACGGGGAACAAAGCGCGGAGCGGTAGTTCAGTTGGTTAGAATACCTGCCTGTCACGCAGGGGGTCGCGGGTTCGAGCCCCGTCCGTTCCGCCAAATTTCGACGCCATGCTGGTTATCAGCATGGCGTTTTTGCTTTTTTAGCGTCGAAAACTCCGAAACAATTTCCTTTCATTCAGGCAACCAAAGTATTAATGCTGCCAAATAAAAACGTTGTCTCACGCCAGCACGATTAACACCTTCGCACCACTAAATCATTAACTGCAAACGGTTGAACGCCCGATGCCAGTCATGACTGAAATCATCAATGGCATGTTTTGCCAGAGGGGAGTTAAACATTTCGCACATCACATCGACAGGTAAGGTGACAGCCGCCGCGCCAGAGAGCAGGCAGTCCGCTACCTGCGTCGTGTTTTTAAAGCTGGCTGCTAATATCTTGCACTCCATCTTATGCAGTTGAATAAATTGCTGCATATTTGAAACGGCCTGCTTTGCATTGATATTATTATTTTCCATACGGTTGAAATAGGGCGCAATATAATCAGCGCCAGCAAAGGCCGCCAACATCGCCTGTGAGGTAGAGTAAATCGCCGTGCCTAAAGTAGGAATGTTACGTTGTTTCAACTGGGTAATCGCGGCGAGTCCGGCCCGGTCGACGGGGATTTTCACGACCATATTGGCGCACAGCTCATGGAGGTACTGCGCCTCGCGAATAATCGTTGGTGTATCCTTTGCCAGAACCTGAGCAAAGATAAGCTTCTCTTCCCCTAAAATCGTGCGTAGCTCGCTGATTAACTTTGTCAGTTCGACGCCAGATTTGGCGACGAGCGAAGGGTTGGTGGTCACGCCATTAACGGGTAAAACGTTGACCAGATCGTGAATAGCTAACGTATCTGCACTATCGATATACAATTCCATATTCCCTCCCAGGTGGCTGATAGATTAAAAACGGGCTAAATAAATGTTATTTATGCAAATCATAGAGATTGATGGCTCCAACTAACTGACCCTGTTGATTGACGACTGGCGCCGCGCTAATGCGTCGGTCATATAATTTCTGCGTAGCGGCCGCAACGCTAAGGTGTTCGGCCAGTTTGTAGCCGGGGCGCGTCAGGAGAGGATCAAGCCGATCGTCCAGCTTTTTACCAGCTAACAGCGCGCGGCGCAGATCGCCGTCAGTAAAAATACCCTCGATATCGTTGTCGTCATCACAGGCAATCACAATCCCCATACCGGTACGGGTCAGTTCTTCCATGGCATCTAACACGGAGGCGTTTTTATTTACGCGAGGAATGCGTTCGCCTTTTCGCATAGATTGCGCAACCGAATTAAGCAGGCCAGCGCCCAGGCTGCCTCCGGGATGGGAGCGGGCAAATTGCTCCTCATTAAAATTACGTGAACGCATCAGCGCCATTGCCAAAGCGTCACCCAATAACAGGGTATTCACGGCGCTCGACGTGGGCGCAAGCCCCATCGGGCAGGCTTCCCGATTAACAGCAAGATGCAGTACGTGGTTGGCCTGCTGGGCCAGAAAGGAGTGGGCGACATTAGTGATCGCAATAATGGGAACGTTGAGCGCCTTAAGGGCAGGAACAATAATCTGTAATTCAGCCGCGCTGCCGGAATTCGAGATAAAAATAAACACGTCCTGCGAAGTGATCATGCCCAGATCGCCATGCAAGGCCTCAGCAGGATGCACAAAAAAAGCGGGAGTGCCGGTACTGGCCAGCGAAGCGGCGATTTTTTTTCCAATATGGCCAGATTTACCGATGCCAGAAACAATCGTTTTGCCCTGACATTGCAGAATTAATTCACACGCATTGATAAACGCGTCATCTAAGCTGTAAAACAGATTCTGAGCCTCGGCAATTTCAAGCGACAGCGCCTCTCTGGCATACTCGAGCAGCACCTCATTATTCTTCATCCTCCCCTCCTGCGACAATGACGTTGATTTTTTTGTCCACGAGTCGCTGAAGGTAATGAGGCGTAATACCGGCATCCGTGATAATGGTATCCACCTTATCCAGACTACACACCACATTTGGGCTTTTACGACCAAACTTGGATGAATCAGCAAGAACAATAATCCTGTCAGCCGCCGCGCACATCGACGTGCTGACGGCATGAACTTCGTTAAAGGTGGTGATCCCCATATCCAAATCAATACCATCGGCGCCAATAAATAACTTATCGAAGTTAAAAGAGCGGAAGGCTGACTCGGCAAGTCCGCCATGAAATGAGGCGGACTTTTTTCGTAACGTTCCGCCGGGCATTAAAATGGTCTGATCGCCATCTAATTCCATTAACGCATTCACAATGTGCAGGCTGTTTGTCATGACGGTAATGTTATTGAAGGGTTTGAGATGCCTGACCATTTGAAGCACGGTGCTGCCGGTATCCAGGATTAGCGAATCACCATCGTTAACCAGCTGTATGGCCGATTCAGCAATGTGCCTTTTTCTGTCACTGTTGATATGCGTTTTATGGTCGATAGGTTGATCGCCTTCTTCATGGCTCAGAATGACGCCACCGTGAATACGAATCACCTCGCTGCGCTTTTCCATTTCGGTTAGATCTTTGCGAATCGTCGTGCCTGTTGCTTTGAAATAGTCGATCAGATCGCCAATGGTGGTTTTGCCATTTTTTTGGAGATAGGCAAGGATAGCTTCCTGTCTTTGTTGCGGTTTCATCAGTAACGCCTTATCTGAAAGGGGTTTTGTCAAAATTAAAGCAGCGCTAAAATTTTCATCCTGCTTTCAATTTAACACATCACTCTTTCATTGATATGGCGGAAAGTAAGGCTTTTTGACACGTTTCACGTTCGGGAAAAATTTTTTTCGCATCGATATCATCAAGATAACAGTCGGTTAACAAAGGCAAGGCATGTGGACGCGCAAAAACGGTGAAGCCTTTCATAATGACAGCCGCCAGGATTCGTCCTTCGGGATTGACCGCGACTGCGATAATTACGCGGGGTTTAACGTTGAAGCGGTTTGAAGCCGATCGCCCGATGCCAACCCGACCTTGCTGAAATAACCCCTCCAGCATATGGTTAAAGCGTCGTAACTGATACCAGCCAAACAACGAATGGGCCAGCCATGCCAACAGTGCTACAGCAATTATCCCGCTACTCATCTTCGTCTCCTGAGCAAGGCCAACATACCAGGCCAGCGATATTGAAGGGGGCAATCAGAACATCACCTGGCCGCCCGTGATATTGATAGACTGCCCGGTGCAATATGAGGCCTTGTCACTTGCATAAAACAACAAGACGTTCAGCACATCCTGGTATTCACAACCGCGCTTGAGTGGCACTTTTGCAATATAGCTGGCTTCAACTTCCTCGGGCGAGATGCCCAGTTTTTTTGCATACTGAGGAAGCAGAGACTGAAACATCGGCGATTTGAGCAAATTACCCAGCATCAGCGAATGTACTCTGATGCCATAATCCGCTAAATCGAGGGCCAGTGACTGTGTTAATCCCACGCCGCCAAATTTAGCCGCGCTGTAGCCCGAATTATGTTTACTGCCTGTTTTGCCCGACTTCGAATTGATCTGAATAATGCGGCCCGGAATATTATCGCGAATCATCAGTCGGGAAAATTCACGTGCACAGAGAAAATACCCAACCAGATTGACCTGCAAAGATATTTCAAAATCTTTTAAGGCGAAATCAGTGACAAAGGACGCTTTTGCCATGCCGGCACTGTAAATCATCACATTGACCTGTTTAAAGACCTTATCGATATTGCCAGCAAGCGCAATAACACTCGCCTCATCTGTTGCATCAACCTCAAAACCCACGGCCCGATTGGCGCCATATTCGGCGTTAATTTCTGAGGCGACCTTTCGGGCGTTTTCCCCTTTCAAATCCGCGACGGCAACGCGGTAACCTGCTTCGGCCAGCCCTTTTGCCAGAAATGCCCCCAGCGTTTGCCCACCACCGATAACCACAGCAACTTCAGACATAACTCGCTCCTATGCAAAGAGTTTTACGGATGTTTCAGTCGTAATTCTGTCGGGCGCTTTTCCACTAACATGGATTGAACCAGGCAGTTGCGCGGTTGGCTGCCCGTCGAAAACAACGGTGATATGGCCCAGTTCGCGCAAGTTTTCGATCGCGACCTCACCGATGGCCGTCACGGCATAACACCGTTCTCCCAGCTGCAGGGTTGAACCCGTGACAGGATGCCCCGTCAGCGTGCCATGCTGGTGGATAAAGCAATAATCCTGAATATCGGCGGGTGCGCCTTCCCGAAATAAAATCATCATGTTTTCAAGCAGCGCATCGTGGGCGTTTATGCCCACTTTGATTATTTCGGTTTCAAAGTGCGTCATGACTTTTCTCCAGAAGGGGGCGTTTAGTGATAAATAAAGGCAGAGACTGCCCAGGCAATCAGCACGGTAGGGGCACCGGTCAGGAAGCGGCCGACCAGAACGGAAGGAACCCCCACGCGCACGGTGTCCTGTTTCGCCTCCGCCAGCGATAAACCCACAGGAATAAAATCTGCAGCGGCTTGTGCATTGATGGCAAACAGGGCTGGCAGGGCAAGATGGGGCGGAATATGACCCAGTCCGATTTGAACGCCGATCAGTACACCAATAACCTGGGCTATCACGGCGCCCGGCCCCAAGAACGGCGACAGGAGCGGAAAGGAACAGATTAAGGCCAGCGTGATTAAGCCAAGAGGATTGGTGGCGAGTGGCGTCAGCCCGTGGGCAATCATATCGCCCAAACCTGAGGCCATGATGATGCCAATGATGGCCGCCACAAATGCCATAAAAGGGAGGATGGTCTTGAGTACGGTATCAATGGTATCCCGCCCGGCCTGGAAAAATTCGGCAACGACGGTCCCCATTCCTGTGCCAATTTTTGCCAGTAAACCGTCGCTTTGCTCGGTAATTTTTTTACTCGAGTCATAATCTTTCCCCGCGCCAGCGCCACGGGGCGCGGGGGCAGCACGTTTTTCGTCATGGGTGTGAATGACGTCTTTACTGCCGTGATCCTCGCGATTGACGATGCTGATATTCTCAGGCTTAACGCCAGAGACATAAATGTCTTCCAGGATATATTGTGCCAGCGGTCCGGACTTTCCTGTCGCATGGATATTCACGGTGGGGATACCGCGTTTGGGATAAAGACCACAACGCAGCGTGCCACCACAATCGATGATGGCCAGACCAATTTCATCGGCTGGCGGTTCCCCTTGTTTGAAACCATCTACAGCTTCCCAATGGGTGATTTCACTGATCCTGTCCACGATTGACGGTCGGGCGCCGGCGGTGATGTAAACAATTTTTTTCCCGGGTGTTATATCAAGTTGTAAAGGGCCGCCCCAACCGCTGTTTCCTTTTTCGATACGGATTTGTGTCGTCATTTTATTTTCCGCCTTTATTAGAGCTGAACGTTTTTATCGAGTTTGATGCCCATCTTTTTTTCAAACAGGCTGGTGGTGAGATCGGTAATCCAGCCGCGAAAAAAGTTAGTAAAAAGCCCAACCAGAAAATAGCTGACAGCAAGAGGGCCCAAGGGTAAGCCCAGAGTCGTCAGGCCACTGGCAACCCCTAAATAAACGAAGAGTTCACCCGGATTCACGTGCGGAAATAACCCATTCATTGAATGGCAACTGTATGACGAGGCCGCGTAATATCCTGGCTTATATTTCTCGGGCATAAATCGCCCCAGGCTGAGTGTCATCGGGTTACAAAAAACAAAGGTGCCAATAAGCGGTAAAAGCAAATAGCGTGATACAGGATTGCCCGCACATTTCTGTGCCAGTCGTTCAATTCGATGTTGCCCTACGAATCGTATTAACGCGTTCATTACGACTAATAAACTAATTAACAAAGGTAAAATTCCTGTCACCATGCCGACAAAAACTTCACCTCCTTTCTGGAACAGTCCAATAAACCATTCCGCACCAAAGGTGATTGCATCAATCATGTGCCGCTCCTTTTAAGGTTGCCCGGATTTTCACGTTGGTTAGGTCTTAACACGCAGAAAATATAGTCGTTTAAAAGGCATAAATATTTTATATGGATCACAAATAAATCATTTAACTTTCATTTTGAATCTTTTTTATTTTGAAATGAATGTTATCGGGTGCGGGAATCCCGCGTTCTTTCGTTACCGCGACGCCGGGATACGCAGAGGGTTTAATGACTTATCTCGCTGATTTTAAATGCCTTGTCACTGCAAATTTCTAGCAGGTCAAGACAGGGGGTAACGGGCACACGGCGCTTTTGCACGAAAGGGAGAGGGGCAAACAGGATGAGCGCGTATTCACACACGAACATTATCTGGGGCGGTCAGGGCGCGCGCCAAACAGTCGGCAGTATTCGCCATCAAGGCGATCCGGTGTCCGGCTATTAAAAAAAACGACTCCAGTCAGAGTCGTTTATGTGGTTATTGTACAGTTATACTGCGTCTGAACAGGGCGTTATTCCTTCTGCATGACCACCGTGCCGGAAGGCATAGTGAGGTCTTTCTGCTCGGTCTGCTTTTCTCGCGCCACTAACCAGTAGCAGCTTGCCGCCAGCGCCACGCCGATAAACCAGCTAAAGTTGGCCACCTGATGCAGGGAAGGGATAAAACTGATCACCAGACAGATAGCGACTGAGGGCAGCAAAGCGATAATGGCCTTCGGGTTAAATCCACCGCGATACCAGTAGCGCCCCTGCGGTGTGGCATCAAACAGATCGTCTACTGAGATACGGCCGCCCTTAATCAGATAAAAATCGGCTAACAGAATGCCAAACAGCGGGCCGATAAACGAACCCAGTACGTCGAGCGTGTAGTGAATCAGTTCAGGAGACTGAAACAGATTCCACGGGGTGAGCAGGACCGATCCGACTGCCGCAATCATGCCTCCGGTGCGGAAACTGATTTTCTGCGGCGAACAGTTTGAAAAATCGAAAGCAGGCGAGACAAAGTTCGCCACGATGTTGATACCGATCGTTGCGGTGATCATGGTCAGTAAGCCAATCGCCACGGCTAAATCGCTGCCGACCATGCTGACGGTTTCAATAGGATCGGTAATCATTTTGCCAAACAGGGATTGAGTGCCCGATACAATGACAACGGTCACGATGGAGAACAGCAGAAAGTTGAACGGCAGTCCCCAGCGGTTACCCCGGCGGATCTCGCCCATGCTTTTGCCATAGCGGGAAAAGTCACCAAAGTTCAGCAGCGGGCCTGAGAAGTAAGACACCACTAATGCCGTTGCCGTAATCATCTGCCAGGTTTGTTCGCCTGCCGACAGCGACTTGCTGGCCAGCGTAAAGGAGATACCGTCGAAACCGGTTTTGTATACAATCCAGCCCGCCAGTGCCAGCATCACCACATACACTGCGGGGCCTGCGATATCGATAAAGCGCTTAATCGCACTCATGCCATGCCAGAACACCATTGCCTGCAGAACCCACATCACGCCAAAGCAGTACCAGCCCAGCTGCGATAAACCAAGCCAGTGGCTGTGGGTCAGGCTGTCAAGCGACGGGTAAAACTTCAGCAGCACCAGCATCAGCGCGTTTGCCGCCAGCCAGGTCTGAATACCGTACCAGGCAAATGCAATCAGGCCGCGGATCACCGCCGGAATATTAGCCCCGAAAACACCGAATGCCTGACGACAAATAACCGCATAAGGCACACCGGCCATCTGGCTCGGTTTAGCGACCAGGTTGGCGCAGAGCTGAACAATGCAGATCCCCGCCAACAGGCAGAGCAACACCTGCCAGCTCGCCAGGCCCAACGTGAAGAAGCTCGCCGCTACCACATAGCCGCCCATGCTGTGTACGTCCGACATCCAGAAAGAAAAGATGTTGTACCAGGACCAGTTTTGATGGCGCGTAGGCGCCAGGTCTTCATTACATAGCTTTGGACTGTATGCTTTCCCGGCTTCAGAGGCCGATGTGCTACTCACCGTTGAATGATTTGGCATGAAACCTGCTCCTCTCAAAGACATGAATAAAATAACCTTGTGAAATGACTTTGCAGGATCCAGGCCAAATTTGTTTTTTGTATACAAAATTTATTTTTAACGTATACGATAAGTGACGCAACGCTGTTTACCGGAGCAGGTAATGAAGAGTGAAAAGGGCCAGAGAACGGCGGCCGATCTGCATGATAAAGATGAACCTATCTATCAGGCGTTAATGAACGCCATTGTTGAACACCAACTGCCGCCCGGCAGCAAATTGCCGGAAGAGGCGCTTTCAGAGGTCTTTGGCGTCAGCCGCACGGGCATCCGTAAAGTGTTGCAGCGCCTTGCTGCGGTGCAAATGGTTACGCTTACGCCCAAACGTGGTGCACATGTTGCTACGCCCGGCGTTGATGAAGCCCGTGATATTTTTCGTACCCGCAGTTTACTCGAGTGCGCCAACCTTCCCGCTGTGCTGGAACATATGCAGCCGCCTCACCTTGCCGGGCTGGCTGCGCTGGTCGCCCAGGAAAAGGCGGCCATCGAACATCACGATGGCCCTGCGGCGATTCGTCTCTCGGCGGCATTTCATATTCAGCTGCAGGCGATTTCCGGCAATCAGGTGTTAACCGATCTTGTTACGCGCCTGGCGCAGCGATCGTCTCTGGTGATTGCCGCGTGGGGCGCGCCGTGGCAACGCGGTTGTCGCTGTGATGATCACGATCGTTTGTTACAACTGCTACGTGAAAAGGCCTTGGTGCCGCTCACTGACTCACTGCAGCACCACTTTGAACACATTGTTTCCAGCCTGCATTTCGAACGCGGCGGCGAAACCTTGCCCGATTTCACCCGACTATTTTCGGGTCACAAAGGAGCCGTATCATGAGCCTGATTCAGGTTATTAATCCTAATACCAGCCAGGCGATGACGGAAACCATCGGTCGGGCAGCCCGCGCCGTTGCCGCGCCGGGTACGGACATCCTCGCCGTGTGCCCTTCGCAGGGCGTGCCCTCCATTGAAGGGCATTTCGATGAGGCGATTGCGGCGATAGGCGTACTGGAGCAGGTGAAACTTGGCAGAGCACAGGGCGTCAGTGGCCACGTGATTGCCTGTTTTGGCGATCCGGGACTGCTGGCGGCACGTGAACTGGCCAGCGGTCCGGTCATCGGCATCGCAGAAGCGGCCATGCATACGGCCACACTGGTGGCAACGCGTTTCTCGATCGTCACCACGTTGCCGCGCACGCTGGTCATCGCACGACATTTACTTCAGCAGTATGGCTTTACCCACCATTGTGCGGCCTTACATGCTATCGATTTACCCGTGCTGGCGCTGGAGGATGGCAGCGGGCTGGCACAGGAGAAAGTGCGCCAGCGCTGTATACAGGCAAAACGGGAAGATGGCTGTGGGGCGATTGTTTTAGGCTGCGGCGGCATGGCAACGTTGGCGGCGTCGCTCACACAGGAGCTGGAGATGCCGGTGATTGATGGCGTCAGTGCGGCGGTAAAAATGGTGGAATCGCTGGTGGCGCTGGGATTTGGCACCAGCAAACAGGGCGATTTGGCTTATCCTTTACATAAACCCCTCTCGGGTGCCTTTCAGCACCTAAACTAAGCAGATGTTCCCGTTCACCGACAGGATGCAAGTTATGACTGAAAGCCAGGATAAGAAAACCTACAGCTTCAATAAAAATTACCCGCGCGATCTAATCGGTTACGGCGCGAATCCTCCTCATGCGGCGTGGCCCAAAAAAGCGCGGGTGGCGGTGCAGTTTGTGCTCAACTACGAGGAGGGGGCCGAGAACAGCGTATTACATGGCGACACGGGTTCAGAGCAGTTCCTGTCTGACATCATTGGTGCCGCCAGCTATCCCGATCGTCACATGTCGATGGAATCGCTGTATGAATACGGTTCCCGAGCCGGTTTCTGGCGCATTCATAACGAGTTTCAGAAACGGGGATTGCCCCTCACAGTGTTCGGTGTGGCGATGGCCCTGGCGCGTCATCCTGAAATCGTAGACGCCATTAAACAGGCGAAGTACGACGTGGTCAGTCACGGCTGGCGCTGGATCCACTATCAGGGCATCGATGCTAAAACCGAGCGTCAGCACATGCAGCAGGCGGTGGATGTGTTAACGGATCTGTTTGGTCAGGCGCCGACGGGCTGGTACACCGGACGCGACAGCCCGAATACGCGTCGTCTGGTGGTCGAACAGGGCGGATTCAGTTACGACAGCGACTATTATGGCGACGATCTGCCCTTCTGGACGCAGGTTACCTGTCAGGATGGTACGGTAAAACCGCATCTGATCATTCCCTATACGCTCGAATGTAACGATATGCGCTTTGCATCGCCCCAGGGCTTTAACACCGCAGAGCAGTTCTTCACATATTTGCGCGATACGTTCGACGTGCTGTATGAAGAAGGTGAGACCGCGCCCAAAATGATGTCGGTGGGGATGCACTGCCGCCTGTTAGGGCGCCCGGGAAAATTCCGCGCGCTACAAAACTTCCTTGACCACATTCAGCAGCATAAGGATGTGTGGATCTGTACCCGGCAGCAGATTGCCGAGCACTGGATAAAAACGCATCCCGCTTCAGAAGCGTAATCGCTTCCGGGCGGCAAGCGCGTGGCGGCAAAAGGCTGTCGCCACGTGCTCTCTCTGTTGCTGTCACCTGCGTGACAGCCGTGCGTGGAAGCGCTCAGTCGCACAGGGCGGGATCGGCCTCAATCATCAACTGCTTCATCTCCTCGAAATGCCGCAGAGAGAAGTCGGGAATACCTTCCCAGTCGCGGGCCGTTTTTTCCGCGACCTCATCGCTCAGGACTTTCAAGGGTTGCCCGGTAGACCAGGCGGTAACCAAAATCTGGCAGGCGCGCTCCAGCGTCCAGATGTCATCAAAGGCCTCGCCAATGGTCTGGGCGGTAACCATGACGCCGTGATTGCCCATTAACAGACGACGCTTATCGGTCAGCAGGCTGGCCAGACGTGCGCCTTCCTCTTTCGTATCGGCCATGCCACCGTATAACGTATCTACCGCGATGCGGTTGAAGTAGCGCGCGCTGTTTTGATCGACAGGCGGAATGTGCGGCTGCGCCAGGCAGGCAACGCTGGTGGTGTAAACCGGATGCAGATGCATCACGACCCGGGTTTCTGGCAGCCGCTGATGAATTTGCCCATGAATGGACCAGGCGGTGGCATCAACATCATCCCACTCTGCACAGGATGCATCCTCAGCATTGAGCAGCAGTAAATCGCTGGCGCGAAGGCGTGAAAAGTGTTTCCACTTTGGGTTCATCAGAAACTGCTTACCATCCGGTGAGACAGCGGCACTGAAATGATTCGCTACCGCCTCATGCATGCCCAGGTGGGCAATAATGCGGAAGGCTGCCGCCAGATCGATACGCGTTTGTTCTTCGAAAGAAAGCGCCATATTACCTCCTGAAAATGAACGCGTGCCCGGCACGCGTTTGAGATTAAGGCTTAGGCATCAAGGTCTTGAGATCGTCCGCCGTCGGCGCTTCAAAATGGTATTTTTTGAGCAGTGCGGCATACTCTGGCGTTTTACTGTAGGCTTCCAGCGCCGCAACCAGGGCCTGTTTCACCTCCGTATTGTCCTTCTTCACGCCGAAACCGTTTAATACGGGATAGATGAGCGTCGTGGAAGATATCTGGATGCGGTCGCCCAGCTTCTGGACAACGCCACGCGCCACCGCGGCATCGGTGATCTGCGCTTCCACCGCATGGGAAAGCATCGCCTGAGTCGTCTGAGGATCGGTCGCATATTCGCTGATCGCGATAGGGGGCTTACCGTTTTTCACACAGTAATCGTCAGACAGTTTATGCAACTGCTGTAGCCAGGAGGTGGCGCCCATCGATCCAATTTTATGGCCGCAGAATTCTTCAGGCGTCTTGGGTTGATAATCACTTCCCTTCAGCGACAGGATAGCCTCGCCGCTTTTCAGGTAGGGAATCATGTCGATCACTTTCATGCGATCGGCGGTGATATACATCGACGAGTTAGTGATATCGAACCGGTTACTCTGTAAACCGGTGATCAGGTTAGGAAAACGGGTATCAATATTCACGGCCTGACGGCCCATCACTTTTGCCAGGCCATCAAGAAACTCAATGTCAAAGCCAGCGGGTTTATTATCCTTCATGTATTCATACGGAAAGAAGGTCATATCCGATCCGGCGATGATTTTACCTGGTTGTAAAAAGGCTGAGGCGTTAAATGACGCCAGGACAGCGCCTGCGGCAAGCAGACTTAATACACATGTTTTCATCATTATTATCTCTCTGTTAGGCGCAATCAGACGTTGGCAAGATCTTGACCTGCCTGCTGAACAAAGAACGAGGCTCCGCGCGGTTTCTGCGGCAGGCGAAGTTCATTTGGGGTGCTGCGGACCATGCCGCTTTCGTCACCATAAACCAGCGTTCCGGCATCCGGGCTGGGCAAGGGGTTTTCACCGAACGGCAGCGCGTCTTCCGCCGCGTACACGGCGATAAACAGCGTGCGCGGCCACTCGGTTTCATTGGGGCTGGAGGCGTGCAGCAGCCTTGTGTGCATAAAGCACACGGACCCGGAGGGACCAAAGCAGGCGCTGGGCTGCTGACACTGTTCTTTCACCACCGCAGGCTCGATGGCCCCGGTAAAACGCCCGTCCTGCCAGTGCGAATACAGTGGTCCCCGATGGCTGCCCGGCACCACGTTCAGCGGGCCATTTTCCGGCGTGACCTCACTGACCATCAGCAGCGCGGTCACGATATCGTCGTTGCTGTGCGGGGTGAACAGGAAATCCTGATGCCATTCCACTTTCGTTGCGGTATGGGGCAGCTTCGAGTTGATCTTGCTGTGATGATAGCGTGCGCCGCTGCCACCAATTAACTGCCCGGCAATCTGCGCCATTCGTGACTGCAGTGCCGCATGGCGATAGGCGGCAGAGATGTCGTTTGGTGAGCTCACGCGACGCAAAGAAGGATGGTCGGCACTGTGATCGCTCTCAATGTCGAAACGCGAACGGCCATCCTGAGTATTGCCCCAGGGGGCACTCTGGCTGCGGCTTTCCTCAACCCATTGGTCAAAATCGTGCTGCAGCGCGGCGATTTCCTCGCTTGTCAGGACATGTTCAACTACCAGAAATCCCTGCTGGTGATACTGATCTACCTGCCACTGTTCAATCATGGTCGTGCCCTCGTGTTGAATACATCGTTACGCCAGCGAGACATCCTTCAGAAATGCTTCCACGCGCGGATGCTGGCCATCGCGCAGCGCCTGGGGTGCGTCGTCACAGACCACGCGTCCTTTTTCCATAAAGACAATTCGGTCAGAAACTTTGAATGCAAAGTTCATCTCATGGGTCACGATCACCATGGTGATGCCCTCGCTTGCCAGGGCTTCAATCACCTGAAGGACTTCATTCACTTTTTCAGGATCCAGCGCTGACGTGGGTTCGTCGAACAGCATGATTTGGGGGCGCATCATTAAGGCGCGTGCAATAGCCACGCGTTGCTGCTGACCACCGGAGAGCTGATGAGGGTATTTCCACGCATGTTCGAGCATGCCGACTTTGAAAAGCAGCGCGGCGGCCTGCTGCTTTAAGACCTGGGTGGGCGCGAGCTTGTGATAGCGCGGTGCCAGCATCAAGTTATCCATAACGTTGAGGTGGCTGAACAAGTTGAAGCTCTGAAAAACCATCCCAATGTTGAGGCGGTGCTCGGTATGCTCAATGAAGCGTGGCTTACGTTGTTCTCCCTGCTGACGAAGGTGAATAAAAGGTTTTCCGTTAATACGAATCTCGCCGTTATCGATCTGCTCCAGGCCATTGAGCAGGCGAATCAGCGTGGTTTTTCCCGAGCCTGAAGGCCCGATCACCGAGACCACCTCACCAGCGTGGATCTGCAGGTTCACTGCGCCCAGTACTTCAACATTGTTGTAAGCCTTGTGAAGACGCAGGGCCTGCAACGCTGGCCCGCTGTCGTGCACTGCCTGACGAACCGGGTTCACCGCCGCGCGTTGTGCGAGGTCGAACAGTTGCGCATCGGGTTTGCCGGAAGGCTGACGCTGCGTGACGTCAAGATAGCGCTCCAGCTGCTTTAACAGGAAATCAAAGACGGTGACGATCAGCACGTAATAGAAGGCCACGGCAGCCATGGTTTCCATGACCAGAAAGTTCTGCGAGTAAAGCCGCTGGCCGACCATCAAAATTTCGGTAAGTGAGATAACAGAGACCAGCGACGTCAGCTTCACGATCGCGATGTATTCGTTCGCCAGCGCTGGCAAGGCCACACGCAGAGCCTGCGGAATAATAATGCGCCACTGAATACCGGCATAGCGTAGTCCCAGTGCCCTGGCAGCCTCGCTCTGGCCCCTGGGAATTGACAGCAGCCCGCCGCGGTGAATCTCCGCGATATAGGCGCTCTCACAAATGGTCAGCGCGATAAACCCGGCCCAAAACGGATCGCTCAATATCGCCGACGTGGCGGGCACTGCCTGAGGCAGGTTGTAAACAAAGATCAGCAGAACCAGTAAGGGCAGGCTGCGAAAGAGCCAGATATAAAATCGGGCAGGCAGTGTCAACAAGGGATGGCGCGACTGCTTGGCCAGCGCCAGAATAAATCCCGCGATAATGCTCATTCCCCAGGTCAGCAGGCTCAGTTTGATGACGGTCCAGGTCGCCAGCCAAAAGTTAGCGTCGCTAAACAGACTGAACATATAGTTCCAGTTAAATGTCATGGGCTTGCTCACATTAAACAGAAGAGGGTTAGTCATTTAATTCTGTAATTCACTATGGCGGCATGACGGGAACGATAGCAATTAGTAATTTCTTTGGTTCTGATTTTAAAAAAACTATCCAATGGCTATCTGCCTTTTTAAATGACGTCTTTTTAATATCACAGGGGAATATTTTGCGTATTGCTTCCCTTTTTGCGCTTATTTAGGGCAGGGCGCTGATCATTAAGACGCAACGTGAGAGTTATTGGTGCAATTTCTTTTTTTGAGCGTCGCGATCGGTTGCCGCTAAAAAAACAGGCGGGCGGTATTTTTGAATAAAGGGCACGCAGGCTAACTGAACGTGATGTGGCACAGCATTTGCAGCGCTACTTAGTCGAAAACGAAGCAAGGCTTCCGGTTAGCCATAAAAAACAGAGGTAACGCTATGAGTCGCTTTACACTTAAACAGCTCAGGTATTTTGTCGCCGTCGTAGAGACAGAAAGCATTGCTGAAGCTTCGCGCCAGCTGCATATCGCACAGCCCTCTATCTCTGTCTCCATTAAAAATCTGGAAGACGCCTTCGATCAGCAGCTGTTGATCCGTCATCATGCTCAAGGGGTTTCTCTGACGCCCGGTGGCCGCCGTTTTTATGAAAAAGCCCAGGAGCTGTTACGCCTGACACATGAGTTTGAGCAAAATTCACGTGCAGATAACACGCTGATTTCAGGAACGATTGCAATAGGTTGCTTCGAATCTGCGGCACCGCTGTACATGCCAAAACTGATTGCGGGCTTCAAAAAGCGTTATCCCGACATCACCATTGAACTTTACGATGGCGAGCAGCATGAACTGATGCACGGGCTCCATCGCGGACGTTTCGACCTGGCTTTCCTGTACGATCTTGAGCTGGATAACACGATACAAAAAGCGGCGTTGAACGCGCCGCATAAACCCTATGCGCTCTTGCCAGTAAAGCATCCGCTGGCGCAAAAATCCCTCGTCACGTTGCGTGAGCTGAGTCAGGAACCCATGATTTTACTGGATGCTGTACCCAGCAGGAATTACTTCATCAATATTTTCAAAAGCAAAGGTTATCACCCGCAGGTTGCCTACAGTTCGCCCTCCATCGAAATGGTACGGTGCATGGTGGGGCAGGGATTAGGCTTTTCCGTGCTGGTCACCCGGCCTTACACGGATATGACTTATGACGGTGAAAAACTTTCGCAGATTGATATTGAAGATGAGATGGAAGCCTCGACGTTAATCATGGCCTGGTTAAGTCATAATGAACCGACGCGCCCAACAAAACTTTTTATGGACTATTGCCAGAATAGTGCATTAGGGCCGACGGCGTGAAAAGCAGGGTGCATTTATCGTGCAGTTCGGTAAGAAAAGGAAAAGTATTTTTGACCACGGTGTTGAGTCATTCCGCGTTGTAATCGTTGGGTGGCCATAATAATCGGCTGCACATCCTTTGCTTATTAATTTCTTATTCAGATATTAGCTTTATAATATTTTACCCATTCACTTGCCTCAAATAGTCTTGGCGCTATCGCGTGTCAGGAACACGTCATTGAAACGGCGGGCTTGAGGATGGTGGAATGACAATAACAGAGCAAGAAACAGACACCCTGGTGATTGGGGCAGGACAGGCCGGTATCGCCATGAGCGAGCATCTGGGGCGGCTCGGCATTCCGCATTGCGTGTTGGAAAAAAAACGTATTGCTGAGGCATGGCGGACCCGCCGCTGGGATTCGCTGGTCGCCAACGGCCCGGCCTGGCACGACCGGTTTCCCGGCATGACGTTTTCGGGGCAGGATCCCGACAGCTTTGTGCCTAAAGAACAGATCGCGGACTATTTTGAAGCCTATGCGCAACACATTAAAGCCCCTGTCAAGACCGGCGTCGAGGTCATCAGCGTGGCGCCCCGTGCCGGGCGCAGCGGGTTCGATGTCCTCACCTCTGAAGGCCCGCTCGTCGCTCAACGCGTGGTCGTTGCCACAGGCCCCTTTCAGAAGCCCATTATCCCCGCGATTGCGCCCACGGATGCGGGATTCACTCAATTGCATTCAGCAGACTATCGCAACCCGCAACAACTGCCTGAAGGCGGCGTGCTGGTGATCGGCGCAGGCTCGTCAGGGGTGCAGATTGCTGATGAGCTGCAGCGTGCAGGAAAAGACGTCTGGCTCTCTGTTGGGCCGCACGATCGGCCGCCGCGCCGTTATCGCAACCGGGATTTTTGCTGGTGGTTAGGTGTGCTCGGCCTGTGGGATGCTGCTGCCAGTCAACCGGGTAAAGAGCACGTCACCATTGCGGTCAGCGGCGCGCGAGGCGGCCATACCGTTGACTTTCGCAGGCTGGCGGAACAGGGCATCAACCTGGTCGGGTTAACGGAGCGCTTTTCCGGTGATGTCGTGACCTTTAAGCCCGATCTGGCGCAAAACATCGCCTCGGGTGATGAAAACTATTTATCCCTGCTTGACGCGGCGGATGCCTGGGTAAAACGGCATGGGCTGGATTTACCCGAGGATCCGGCCGCGCGCGCGTTTCTGCCCGATCCGGAAAGCGTCTCGCATCCTGTGCAGTCACTCAATCTCGTCCGCGCAGGGATCACCACCCTCATCTGGGCAACGGGCTATGCCACCGATTACAGCTGGCTGAAGGTTAACGCCTTTGATGAGAAGCGCAGACCCGTTCATCAACGCGGCGTTTCCACCGAGTCCGGGCTCTATTTTCTCGGGCTTCCCTGGCAGTCGCGCCGGGGGTCCTCGTTTATCTGGGGCGTGTGGCATGACGCAAAATATGTCGCCGACCATATTGCTATCCAGCGCCAGTATCAGGATTACCGTGCCGCTTCAGAAAACTGAACCAGGAGACTGTCTTTATGCCAACCCATACACGTATTCGGATGTTTAACACCAAAGAAACCTATCCCAATCAAACGCTGGACAACGATCTCTGTCAGGCCGTGCGTGCAGGTAACACGGTGTATCTGCGGGGCCAGGTCGGCACTGACTTCGACGGCAATCTGATTGGCCTGGGCGATCCGGCTGCGCAGGCGGCGCAGGCGATGAAAAATGTGAAGCAACTGCTGGAAGAGGCAGGAAGCGACTTGTCGCATATCGTCAAAACCACCACCTATATTATCGATCCGCGCTATCGCGAGCCGGTGTACCGTGAAGTGGGAAAATGGCTCAAAGGCGTTTTCCCCGTCTCGACTGGTCTGGTGATTTCAGCCCTGGCGCAGCCGCAGTGGCTGATGGAAATAGATGTCATTGCGGTGATTCCGGATGACTGGAAAGGTGGAGCGACCCAATGACCTTATCGGTAACGGCACGTTGTGAAGAAACCGGTCAACTTGGCATCGCCATCAGTTCATCCAGCATCGCCGTGGGCGCGCGTTGCCCCTGGCTGCAGGCTGGCGTGGGGGCCGTATCCAGCCAGAACATTACGTTGCCTTCTCTGGGGCAGCAGATTCTGGTGTATCTGGATCAGGGCCGCGCGCTCGATGTGGCGCTCAAGCTGGCGCTGGCTGAAGACAGATTCAGTGACTACCGTCAGGTCGCCGCGATCGATATTCAGGGGAATACGGCGTTTTTCAATGGCAGCCAAACCCTGGGGATCTGGAGCGTGGCTGAAGGAAAAAACTGTATCGCCGCAGGTAATATGTTGGCGGACAAAGGCGTGACGGCAGCAATGTGTGCGGCTTTTGCTGCGGCCTCCGGTGAACTGGCCAGTCGTCTGCTTGCGGCCCTTCAGGCTGGTGTGGCGGCGGGCGGAGAAGCCGGACCGTTACATTCTGCCGCGCTCAAACTGGTGGATGACTACACCTGGCCATTGGTGGATCTGCGCATCGACTGGACAGAGGGCGATCCTGTTGGACAACTGACGCAACTGTGGCTTGCCTATGAACCGCAGATGGAAGCCTATGTCACGCGCGCGTTGGATCCGCGTGAGGCTCCCTCCTATGGCGTGCCCGGCGATGAATGATCGTTTACGGGCGATTCTGGCCTCACTGCTGGCCGTTGACACAACCAGTCGGGCGTCAAATCTGGCCCTGATTCAGTTTATTGACGACTACCTGACTGACAGGGGCGTGACGACGCAGTGGCTGCATGACGACAGCGGTAAAAAAGCCAATCTGTATGCGCGTCTGGGGCCGGACGGCGAGGGCGGGGTCATGCTGTCGGGGCACACGGACGTGGTGCCGGTTGAGGGACAAAACTGGTCCGTCCCGCCTTTCGCCCTGACGGAGCGTGACGGGCGATATTATGGCCGGGGAAGCGCCGACATGAAAGGCTTTATTGCCTGCGTGCTGGCGTCGCTGGATGACTTTCTGCAACAGCCCCTCCGCATGCCCTTACATCTTGCTTTTTCCTATGACGAAGAGGTCGGCTGCCTGGGCGTGCGCTCGCTGGTGGCGATGCTCAATGCCTCAGCGGCAAAGCCTGCGATGTGTATCGTGGGTGAGCCGACCGGCATGCAGCCGGTTTACGGACATAAGGGAAAGCGGGCGGTGCGCTGCCGGGTACAGGGCCTTGCCTGCCATTCCGCCTATACGCACCAGGGCGTCAACGCGATTCACTATGCCGGGCGGCTAATTGCGCATCTGTTGCATCAGGAAGCGGCGCTCAGGCAGCAACGTGATGAACGGTTCGAACCGCCCTACAGCACGCTGCAGGTGGGCACGATTCAGGGCGGAACAGCACTCAATATTGTGCCTGAAACCTGCCAGTTTGATGTGGAGTGGCGAACGCTGCCCGATACGGATGTCCAGAACCTGTATGACAGTGTGCGCCACTTCGCCGAAGCTGAGCTGATGCTTGAAATGCAGCGCATTGATCCGTTATGTCACATTGTCTTTCAGCCGCTGAGCGACTATCCCGGCTTGCTGACGGATCCGCAGACCGACTTTGCCCGCTGGCTGGCGCAGTGGAGTGGGCAAGACGACTTCACCACGGTGGCCTTTGGCACCGAAGGCGGGTTATTTAACGAGATGGGAATAGCGACCCTGGTTTGTGGGCCGGGAAGTATGGAACAGGGACACAAAGCAGATGAGTTTGTCAGTGTTGAACAGCTTGAACGCTGTATGACGATGTTAAAAAATCTGCGCCAGTGGATGCACGCGGCCGGTTAAGCCACGCAGGGCGGAACGCCCCGTGTGGCCTGAGCCTATCCGCTCGCCGGTGCCGTTTACAACCGACCGTAAAATGTCATCCGGGCCGTCTCAGACAAGGCGATGCCGGGCGCGGTATTGTAAGCCAGCACCGCCAGCATCCGGGTCACGTCGCCTTCGGTAGGCGTCACGCGATGCAGGGAATTACGTCCGCGAAACAGTACCAGGTCACCGGCTTCAATTGCCAGCTCTTCGACGGGCTGCTGTTCATCCAGCACGTCGGCCACGCCCGGATAATTCATCTCGCCCGCATCGGCATCCCGCAGATCTTTCACATACTGAAACCGCCCGCCGCCGGTTGGTTTCTGCACCAGTAACGTGATGGCAAACGACGAGTTATCGAAATGCCATCCCAGCTCTTTCCCGTGCGAGGCATAGTGAAGGTTAATGGACGACAAAGGATCGGCGTAGGGATACAACGCCTCTTCATCAAGCACCTCACACAAAAAAGACTGAAAAAGTGCATCGTCATAGAGCTGACGCAGCGGAGAATCCGGCGCGATGACGTCATCAGTAATACAGCCCTTAGTGCTACTGACTTCGCGGTTCCGGGGATGCGTATCGCTAAACGCAGGGTCCGTTTTCATCAGGTAGACGTTATGCTTACTTTGGGTATGGTAAGCACGGTGGCGTTGCGCATCGCCTTCTGCGACGATGGCCGCTAAGGCGGCGGGCTGTAAAAAATTGCGCAGCACCAGCGCGCCCTGCTGATGAAGTTGCGTCCGACACTGTTGACGCCAGGCGTGACTGGACAGAGGATGTAAGTCAGTGCGTACCAGAGATTCAGACATCGTTTATTTCCTACGCGTGATTATTTAGTCATCACTGTAACGACGCCCGATTGTACTGAATACCAATAAATATTTAAGACCCTGATAAGGAAGCCTTAATGCCCACGCCGTCGTTGCGCCTGCCTAAAATTAACGTTATTCAGTCATTTAAGGTCGCTGCGGAAACCGGCAGCCTGACAAAGGCGGCGGCGCAGTTGGCCTTGACGCCAGCCGCGGTGAGCCAGCAGATTCGTCAGCTGGAAGATCACCTTGGCTGCGTCCTGTTTTTACGGACTCAGCATGGCGTCATGCTGACTGAGATGGGCAGGCAGTATCTCCGCTACGTGTCGGAAGCCTTCGATATACTGCAGCTTGGTCAACGGAATATCGGGCGTAAAGATACCGCCGCTCAGCTTACGCTGTATGCGCTTCCCGCACTGGCATCAAAATGGGTCCTGCCGCATTTGTCTGACTGGCGCGCGCGCTGCCCGCATGTCGGCCTCTCTCTTCATGGCACGCACGCCGACGTGGACTTCAGTAAAACCCCGGCTGATTTTGTTATTTGCTTTGGGGAAGAGGCCTATCCCAGGCTGAACAAACAGTATCTGTTCCATGATGAGGTTTTTCCGGTCGCCAGCCCCGCGCTGATCAATACCTTTGCTGCCGCAGACAGATTAAACCAGGCTCCGTTGATTCATCTCGACTGGGGGAAAGAGGGACGTTTTCTGCCGGACTGGCCTGCGTGGTTTGAGGCAAAAGGACTCCCTGAGCCCGTGGCGCAGCCCGGCCTGACGTTTAATCTGACCTCACTGGCGATTGATGCGGCGGTGGCAGGCGCGGGGATACTGTTAGGGCAACGTCACATGATTGCCGGGGAACTGGCCCGGGGCGAGTTGGTGGCGATCGATTCCTTATGTCTGCCGCTCAGTAAACCCTATTATCTTGCCTGGCCTGCGCGGACAACCAGCCAGGAGGGAAGTGAAGAGATGATTGCCTGGCTGCGGGAACGCGCGGCAGAGCACGGTCCCGCCGGAAAGCCAGCCGGGGATGCCGCCTCGCTTTCCTGAGGGGCCTGCACTGGTCACCGGGACGATGATCGACCAGCATGAAGGTGAGGCATCCTTGCCTCTGGCGCAAGGGATCGGTTTAACTCATCAGACTGACCTGGGCCGCGACGATGCGCCAGCCTGAGGGGAATTTCACCCAGGTTTGTTGCTGACGGCCAATTTTCTCCGTGCCCGCACGGGTGAATTCGGTACTGCACACGGCAAAGTCATCACCAAAGGTGGTGATCACCGTATTCTGTAATGTACGATCCAGCCCCGCCGAAGGACGGGCGGCACGGAAAGCGCGAATCTCATCAATGCCGTACAGGTTCTCTCCGGCACCCAGCCGCACCGTTCTGGCATCGTGCCAGAACAGCGCATCCAGAACGGCAATATCGTTGCCTGTCAGCGCCTGTTCGTAACGGTAAAAGGCGGCGGTTACGGCATCCAGCACGTCGGGGCGGTTAATCTCTTCAGTATTCATCAGGCTCCAGCCATACAGGTAGGCGAAAATGTCAGACCTTGTTGTTCAAGGGCAAAGGCGGCTCGTAATACCGCCTGTTCGTTAAACGGCGCACCGATAAGCTGTACGCCAATCGGCAAGCCGCTTGCCGTGGCCAGCGGAACAGTACAGACGGGCAGGCCGAGAAAAGAGATCGGCTGGGTTAACATGCCCATGCTGGCCTTGGTCGGCAAGTTCTGCCCGTTGATGGCGATAGTTTCCTGACCTATCAGCGGCGCGCTGCAAGGGGTGGCGGGGGCGATCAGGACATCAAACCGATCAAATAACGGCAGTATTTGCTGTTGGAAATGACGACGGAAGCGTTGCGCCTGCACATACCACGCACCCGGCAGCATCGCGCCCGCCAGCAGGCGCTCACGGGAATGAGGTTCGATCCGTTCTGGTTGCTGACGCAGCGCCGGCAGATAGTGATTGCCGCCTTCTGACGCGGTCATAATAAAGGCGGCTGAGCGGGCCAGCTCGGCTTCCGCCATAATCACTTCCTCACTAGCCTGCAACGCGGTCGCGATTTGAATCTGCGCGTTACGGGCATCATGATCACACCACGTCGAAAAGAAGCCGCCCAGAACCGCACAGCGCAAATCCTGTGCCCCCCGTTCCAACTGAGGCCGCGTGGGTGCCTGAGGCCGATCGGCCTGAAAGGCATCCATGCTGTCTTTACCCTGCAGGAGATCGTAAACCTGCGCCAGATCGTCAACGCGGCGGGCAAAGGGACCGATGTGATCCAGACTGGCGACAAACGGATGGCTACCGCTGCGGGACAGGCGACCAAAGGTTGGCTTCAGGCCAAAGATGCCGCACAGGGAAGCCGGCACGCGTATCGATCCATTGGTATCCGTGCCCAGCGAGAAAGGCACCAGTCCGGCCGCCACGGCTGCCGCTGAACCGCCGGAGGATCCCCCGGCGATCCGCGCCAGATCATGCGGATTGCGCGTGGCGCCATAGTGGCTGTTTTCAGTGGTAAAACCGTAGGCATAGGCATCCATATTCACCATGCCAGAAAGCAGGGCACCGGCCTGTTGCAGTTGGGTGATGGCAAAGGCGTCACGGTTGGCTGCCGGGCGCTGACGAAATAATTCAGCCCCAGCCAGGGTTGAGTAACCCTGCACATCAAACAGGTTTTTTACCGCATAGGGAATGCCCGCCAGCGGCGGTAACATCTCACCGCGCAGGCGCTGTCTATCAATCGCATCCGCTTCCTGCAACATTCGCGTTGAAGTGATATCTGTCCAGGCATTAAGCTGCGGATTCTGTTTCTCAATCGCGGTCAGCGTCTGCTCCGCCACTTCACGCGCACTGATCTCTCCCTGCTGAATCTTCTGCTGAAGTGCCTGAATGGAAACCTCGCTCAGCCTCATGCGTTGTACACTCCTGCAACTTCAAGACGATCGTCCAGCGGATAAGCCATCAGCGGGGCCGCCATATCGGCAATGCGCGTCATCTGGACCAGCAGGGCTGCACGGCGTGCGTCGTCCAGCTCCAGATGAAGAATGTGTTCCATTTGGGCGATATAGGTTGCCCACTCAATGTGATTCATAACGTACTCCTGTCAAAAACCGGCGGCGCTGCCGTTGCTACGCGGATCGCTTGCGCCTTCGAACATACCGTTGTTGTGACGAACAATCGCACCTGCATGGCCGACGACTTCACTGAATGGCGGAAGTGACTCCACCTCATGGCCTAACTGACGTAACCGCTCCAGCGTTTCTGGCGCAAAGCGACTCTCCAGCTTGAGGGAATCCGAGGTCTGTCCCCACGTTCGGCCCAACAGCCAGCGGGGTGCGCTGACCGCCTGTTGCAGCGGCAGGCGCTGGATCACATGGCGGGTAAAAATGGCAGCCTGGGTCTGGGGCTGTCCGTCACCGCCCATGGATCCATATACCATCGTCCGGCCGTCTTTCAGGCGCGCCGCGGCAGGGTTCAGCGTGTGGAAAGGTTGTTTACCCGGGGCGAGTGCCAGCAGGTGATCGGGATCGAGGCTGAAAGCCGCCCCGCGGTTTTGCCAGACGATCCCGGTGCCGGGCATCACCACGCCACTGCCAAATTCATGATAAATGCTCTGGATAAAAGAGACGGAAAGGCCGCTGCTGTCCATGACGCCCATCCAGACGGTATCGCCGGGGCCTCGTCCGGTTCCCCATGGCGCAGCGCGGTTATCATCAATCTGGCTGGCGATCGTTGTGAGCAGATCGCTGTCGAGCAGCGCCTGCAGATCGTCCACCACATGACGAGGATCGGTGATGTGCCGATCGCGTAAAGCAAACGCTTTTTTTGTCGCCTCAACGATGCGGTGAATGGTTTGTGCTTCATCAGCATTCGCCATATCCAGATGATCGGTAATGCCCAGGATCGCCAGAGAAACCAGCCCCTGCGTCGGCGGCGTGATATTCCAGATATCGCCTTCGCTATGTCTGACATGCAACGGCTTGACCCGACTGGCCCGCTGCTGCTGTAAATCGGCCAGGGTAACGGGAATGCCCAGGTTGACCATCTCGCGTGCCAGATGGTGCGCCAGCGTGCCGCGATAAAAGCTTTCCAGCCCTTCTTCACTTAACAGGCTGAGCGTGCGCGCCAGATCGGGTTGGGTGAAACGACTGCCTTCCGCCGGAACATCCCCGTCCGGCAAAAACAGGGCGGAAAAGCCGGGCTGATGCTGGAGCTCTTCGCGCTTGCTGCGGGTGGCCGCGGCCTGCGAGGCCGTGACCGGAATGCCGTCTGCCGCGTAACGCACCGCGTCACGCAGTAATCGTGCCAGGGGCAGGGGCGTGCCGCCGAGCTCGGCTGACAGCGCCAATGCCTCATGCCAGCCGCTCACCGTGCCCGCCACCGTTAATGCGGCTTTTGGCCCGCGATGTGGAATTTGCGTTTCGCCCTGATAGAAGTCGATATTTGCAAGAGAACCCGCTCTGCCGCTGGCGTCGATAGCAATAGGGTCGCCCTTACCCGGCATTATCAGCCAGAAACCGTCCCCGCCCAGGCCGTTCATATGCGGATAGACGACGGCAATAGTCGCAGCAGCGGCCACCATGGCCTCAATCGCATTGCCGCCTTCACGCAGCACCGCCAGCGCACTTTCACTGGCCAGATGATGAGGCGTTACCGCCATGCCCAGCGGGGCCATATTGCTCTGAATCATGCTCTTCTCATTGTGTTATTCAGGGTACAGAACCAATAACTAAGCAAGAGCCGTTCCAGTTTTTATCGTCGCTAAGGATCGGAACCGGTTTATCTGGCCCAAATTATGCTAGCTTCTGTTAAACCCCGCGGTTGAAACAAAAGTTACAGGACCTGAATGAAACAGCTTGATGAACGGCTCAAAACCCATTACCCACAGCTTTCGCCGCAGGAGCAGCGCATTGCCGACTTTATCTTTGACCACTTCGACGATCTGATTAGCTATAACAGCGCCGAGCTGGCGCGCCTGAGCGGCGTGTCAAAAGCGACCGTCAGCCGGCTGTTTAAACGGCTCGGTTATGACAAGTACAAAGATATGCGCGATGAGCTGCGTACCCTTCGCCAGAGCGGGATGCCGCTAACGGATAACCGCGATGCCGTACAGGGCAATACCTTACTGTCGCGCCATTACAAGCAGGAGATGGCCAACCTGACACAGTGGGTAAACAGCATTGATGCCCGGCAGTTTACTGAGGTGATCGCTCAACTGGCTCAGGCGAAACGTATCTACATTGTCGGCATGCGCAATGCCTATCCGGTGGCGCTGCACCTGCGCCAACAGCTGATACAGACGCGTTCGCAGGTGCATATCCTGCCCCAGCCGGGACAGACGCTGGCCGAGGACCTGGTGGATATAACGCCTGAGGATATGGTCGTGGTTATCGCCTTCCGGCGGCGCACCCGCATTATCCAGCCGCTGATGCAGCAGTTGCAAAGCGCCGCTATTCCCGTGCTGGCGCTGTGCGAGCCTCAGGCGCAGAGCGTTATCGCCCTGGCGCGCTGGCAGTTTTGCGCACCGCTGGACAGCGTGTCAGCGTTTGACAGTTACGCGTCGGCCATGAGCCTGATCAACCTGCTTGCCAATGCCTTGCTGCATGAACTGCTGTCAGACGGACGCCAGCGCATTCACCATATTGCCGATCTTTATCACCAGCTTGACGAGCTGGAGCACCGTTAACAGGCACCGTTTTGGTGCTTTGCCCCGTTTTGGAACGTCCTGCGGGGCAACGTCTGATGCCTCTGTATCGCTATAAATAGCGCTTAGCAGCCATTAAGTCGCATTTTTCAGCGTGCGTCCGCGTTGGCACATTAGTTGCAGAATGCCTTCAATAAGAATCTTTTGTTTCACATAATCTCACCGGGGTGCATAATGAAAAAAGTTCTGATGGCGGTCGCAGCAGCGGCAGTATTGATGGTGCAGGCGGGCAACGTGTTGGCCGATCAACTGCAGGATATCCAGAAACACGGCGTGCTGCGGGTTGCGGTACCGCAGGATTTCCCGCCGTTTGGCTCAGTGGGGACCGATCTGCAACCCCAGGGCTATGACATTGACATGGCGAAGTATCTGGCTAAGCAGATGAAACTTAAGTTGCAGCTGGTGCCGGTCACCAGCGCGAACCGCGTACCTTACTTGCAAACGGACAAAGTTGACCTGGTGATCTCCAGCATGGGGAAAAACCCGGAACGCGAAAAGGTGATCGACTTTAGCCGGGCCTATGCGCCGTTCTTCCTGGGCGTTTTCGGTCCTAAAGGCGATCATCTGAAGGATGCCGCAGCACTGAGCGGTAAATCTGTTGGCGTCACCCGCGGTGCGGTAGAGGACATGGTACTGAGTGAGGTAGCCCCTAAGGATGCGCAGGTGAAACGTTATGAAGATAACAACACCACCTTATCCGCTTACCTCTCCGGCCAGGTGCAGTACGTGGCAACGGGTAACCTTGTGGTCGCGGCCATTACGCGTCAGAACCCGGCAAAAGCCCCTGTTGCGCAATTTATGCTGAAAGACTCTCCGTGCTATATCGGATTGAAGAAAGACGAGCCGGCGCTGAAAGACAAAGTGAATACGCTGATCGAGCAGGGCATTAAAGACGGCACGCTGAATAAAATGTCCGAAGAGTGGCTGAAAGCGCCGCTGCCAGCCAACCTGGGCGCATAAGGATGGAGCAATGACCGGGCAACTTAATTTCCCTGCATTGTGGCCGTACTGGCCGGAGTTGCTCTCCGGCCTGTGGGTAACGATCCAGTTAACCGTGCTGGCAACGGTCGGGGGCGTCAGTATCGGTATCATCGGCGCGGCGCTGCGCAGTGGTAAACCCAGTTGGTTAAGCCGCCTGTGGGGCCTCTATGTTGAACTGATACGCAACACGCCGTTTGTGGTGCAGCTGTTCTTTATTGTGTTCGGCTTGCCGAACCTGGGGCTGAAACTCACTGCGGGTGAAGCCGCGCTGCTGGCCATGCTGGTTAACCTGGGGGCTTACAGTACGGAAATTATCCGTGCCGGTATTCAGGTCACGCCAAAAGGGCAGTGGGAAGCCGGTCGGGTTCTGGGGTTGACGCGCAGCCAGACGTTTTTACGCGTGGTTTTGCCGCCGTCGCTGCAGCGGATTTATCCGGCGCTGGTGAGCCAGTGCATCATTGTCATGCTGGGATCGTCGGTGGTTTCGCAGGTCTCCTACGAGGAACTGACCTTCGCCGCCAACCTGATTCAGTCGCGCACCTTTTTGAGTTTTGAAGTCTACTCGGTGACCACGCTGATTTACCTGGCGTTGTCGATTGTGATGCGTCAGCTGCTGCTGGCGATTGGCCGCAAATGGCTGGGGGTGCAGGCATGATGACAACCTTTACTGACTGGGACATCCTGCGCAATCTGCTGCTGGCGGCTCGCTGGACCATCGCGCTGTCGCTGGTGGCCTTTTTAGGCGGCACGCTGGTCACGCTGCCGCTGCTGTTTTTACGCCTGTTAAAGCGTAAATGGCTGACGCGCGTGATCCGTGCCTATACCGAACTGTTCCAGGGCACGCCGCTGCTGATGCAGCTGTTTCTGGCTTTCTTTGGCGTCGGACTGTTCGGTATCGACGTCGCGCCCTGGACCGCCGCCTCGCTGGCGCTGACCTTTTATACCAGCGCGTTTCTGCTGGATATCTGGCATGGCAGTATTCAGGCCCTGCCCAAGGGCCAGTGGGAAGCATCACGCTGCCTCGGGCTTGATTTTGGTCAGACGCTGACGCGGGTCATCGCACCCCAGGCGATTCGCATTGCGATTGCCCCCACGGTGGGATTTGCGGTGCAGGTGATCAAAGGCACGGCGCTGGCATCCATTATCGGGTTCGTCGAGCTGACCAAGGCCGGCACCATTCTGAATAACGTGACCTATCAGCCCTTTAAAGTCTTTGGGCTGGTGGCACTGGGCTATTTCCTGCTGTGTTATCCGCTGTCGCGTTACAGCCAGTATCTGGAGAAAAAATTTAATGCCGCTCATCACCATTAATCAGGTGCAGAAGTATTACGGCACCAACCACGTTCTCAAAGGCGTGGATCTGGATATCGATATGGGAGAAGTGATCTCCATTATCGGGCGCAGCGGTTCAGGCAAAAGTACGCTGTTGCGCTGCATGAACGGGCTGGAAGGCTATCAGGATGGCAGCATTAAACTCGGCGGTATGACGATTACCGACCGTGATTCCCAGGCGCGGGAAATCAGCCGCTCAGTCGGCATGGTGTTTCAGAACTTCAATCTGTTCCCGCATATGACGGCGCTGGAAAACGTCATGCTGGCGCCGCGTCGGGTACTGAAAAAAAGCCAGGCCGAGTGCCGCGAACTGGCGGCGCGCATGCTGGAAAAAGTGGGGCTGGGCGAGCGGCTGGATTATTACCCTTCCAGCCTGTCTGGTGGTCAGCAGCAGCGCGTTGCCATTGCCCGCGCGCTGGCGATGGAACCCCGCGTCTTACTGTGTGATGAGATTACCTCTGCACTGGATCCTGAGCTGGTCGGTGAAGTGCTAAAAGTGCTGGAACAGCTTGCCGCCGAGGGCATGACGTTGATTCTCGTCACCCATGAAATGAACTTCGCCCGCGACGTGGGCGATCGTGTGGTCTTTATGCATCAGGGGCGCGTCTGGGAGCAGGGCGACAGTAAAACGCTGTTCGCTTCTCCACAGACGGCGGAGCTAAAGCAGTTTATTTCCTCTGTGCGTCTTTGAGTGCTTAACAAGGAATTCACTATGGATATCTCTCAATTTCCGCAAATTAATCCTCCTCAGCGTCTGTTAATGGGGCCTGGCCCTATCAATGCCGATCCGCGCGTGCTGCGTGCGATGTCGAGCCAGCTGCTCGGGCAATACGATCCGGCCATGACGCACTATATGAATGAGGTGATGGCGCTGTATCGTGGCGTGTTTCGCACGGAAAACCGCTGGACGTTACTGATTGACGGCACCTCACGCGCCGGTATTGAGGCAATTCTGCTGTCGGCGATTCGCCCCGGCGATAAAGTGCTGGTGCCGGTCTTTGGCCGTTTTGGTCATCTGCTGTGTGAAATTGCCCGCCGCTGCCGTGCCGATGTGCATACGATTGGCGTGCCATGGGGCGAGGTCTTTACGCCAGACCAGATTGAAGACGCCATCAAAAAAGTCAAACCGCGCCTGTTGCTGACCGTGCAGGGCGATACCTCGACCACCATGCTGCAGCCGCTGGCTGAGTTGGGTGCCATCTGCAAAAAATATGGCGTGCTGTTCTATACCGATGCGACGGCGTCGCTGGCGGGCAATGCGCTGGAAACCGATGCATGGGGACTGGATGCGGTCTCCGCGGGCATGCAGAAATGCCTGGGCGGCCCGTCCGGAACCTCCCCGATCACGTTAAGCGATGAGATGGCGGCGATAGTCCGCAAGCGCAAATGCGTGGAGCAGGGGATCCGCACCGACGCGCATCAGGATGGTGACGACGAGATGATCTACTCCAACTATTTCGATCTCGGCATGATCATGGACTACTGGGGCCCGGAACGGCTCAATCACCATACTGAAGCCACCAGCGCCCTGTTCGGCGCGCGTGAGTGTGCGCGTCTGATTCTGCAGGAAGGGCTGGACAACGGCATTGCCCGCCACCAGCTTCACGGCGAGGCGATGCTGAAAGGCATTCAGGGAATGGGGCTGGAAACCTTTGGCGATCTCAGTAACAAGATGAGCAATGTCCTGGGCGTGGTGATTCCCCAGGGCGTCAATGGCGATGAAGTGCGTAAGCTCATGCTGGAGGATTTTGGCATTGAGATCGGCACGTCCTTTGGCCCGCTGCATGGCAAAGTGTGGCGCATCGGCACCATGGGTTATAACGCGCGTAAAGACTGCGTGATGCAAACGCTGGCGGCGCTGGAAATGGTCCTGTCCCATGTCGGTTATCGTACGCCACAGGGGGCCGGTTCGCAGGCGGCATGGAACCACTATGGGAGCCATGCATGATGATGAATGCCAGCGAGGCTCAGATTGCCGCTCGGCGCGTGATGGCGCGCTGTGACGCGCTGGCTGAGATCAGTGAAAGCGATCAGGGCCTGACACGGGTTTACCTGTCGCCAGAGCACCTGCGGGCCAATGCGCGCGTGGGCGAATGGATGCAGGCTGCCGGTATGACGGTCTGGCAGGATGAGGTGGGCAATATCTGCGGTCGCTATGAGGCCGCGCAGCCCGGCGCTCCCGCACTGTTATTGGGTTCGCATCTGGACACGGTACGCAACGCCGGCCGCTATGACGGGATGCTGGGCGTGCTGAGCGCCATTGAAACCGTCCAGTGGCTGCACGATCGCCAGCGTCGATTGCCGCTGGCCATTGAAGTCATCGGCTTCGGGGATGAAGAGGGCACGCGCTTTGGCATCACGTTGCTGGGCAGTCGCGGCATTACCGGCACCTGGCCTGACAGCTGGCCGACACATCCTGACGGCAACGGCATCACGGTTTCCCAGGCGATGAGCGACGTGGGGCTGGATGCCAGTCAGATCCAGCGTGCCGCGCGCAACGTCAGCGATATCGTGGCCTATCTGGAGCTGCACATTGAGCAGGGACCTTGCCTGGAGCAGGAAGATCTCGCGCTCGGGGTGGTCACGGCGATCAACGGTGCCCGTCGCCTGAACTGCTGCTTTACGGGCGAGGCGGGCCATGCCGGTACGGTGCCGATGAAGCATCGTAAAGATGCCCTGGCGGCGGCGGCGGAATGGATGGTGTTTATTGAACACACGACGCGCGAACAGCCGGGGCAGTTAGTGGCAACGGTAGGCACGCTCAACTGCGCACCGGGCGCGGTCAACGTCATTCCGGGCGAGGTGAATCTGTCGCTGGATGTGCGCGGGCCCGAAGACGCACCGCTTGAAGCGCTGCTGTCCGCCTTGCTGACCCAGGCGGAAGCCATTGCGCTGCGTCGGGGATTAACCTTCGAATCTCATGAGTATTACCGCATTGCGGCGACGGCCTGCGATGCCGGATTGCAACAGGCGTTGAGCCACGCGGTTGAAACCGTACAGGGGCGCAGCCTGGCCCTGCCCAGTGGCGCAGGCCATGATGCTATCGCAATCGCAGAACGCTGGCCGGTAGGCATGCTGTTTGTGCGTAACCATCGCGGTATCAGCCACCATCCGGCCGAATCGGTCAATGAAGCCGATGTCGCCCCGGCGGTTCAGGCCTATTTGCAGACGATATGTCACCTTGCGGAGCAGCATTAAGATGGATTTAGGCACCTTTAACCAGCTACCGCAAGCCGTCGCTCAGCTTGCGCTCTCGCACTGCGTCGCGATTCCTCGCTGGCAGCAGGCGCTGGTGGCGGCCCGCCCGTTTCACAGCGTTGAGGCCCTGCTGGCTGAGGCACAACGGCTGGCCCAGGCCTGGCAGGAAGACGATCTGAATCAGGCGCTTTCAGCTCATCCGCGCATCGGGGAAAAGGCACAGGGCGACGAGAAGGAAAAACGGTTATCACGCAGCGAACAAGCGGCCATGCAACAGGCAGACGATGCGTTACAGCAGGCGATGGTGCAGGGCAACGAGGCTTATGAGGCGCGCTTTAACCGGGTCTTTTTGATCCGGGCGAAAGGGCGCAGCGCACAGAATATGCTTGATGAACTTACACGGCGGCTGGACAACAGCCCGGAAAGCGAGCGCCAGGAATCTCTGGAACAACTGCGGGAAATCACCCTGCTGCGCCTTAAGGAGAGTTTTTCATGAGCACTATCAGCACCCATATTCTGGATACCGCGCTGGGTAAACCCGCGCCAGGCGTAGCCATGTTGCTGGAACAGCACGGGGCACAAGGGTGGGTAACCTGTGCCCGGGGCATCACGGATAACGATGGTCGCCTGAAGGATCTGACACCCGAGCCGCTTGCGCCGGGACAGTACCGCCTGACGGCCGCGATTGGCGAATACTTCCGCGCAGGCGGACGAGAAACATTGTACGTCAGTGCGCAAATTGATTTTGTGCTGACGGAAAGCGCCAGCCATTATCATCTGCCATTTTTAATCTCGCCCTGGAGCTGGTCTACCTATCGCGGCAGTTAACAGGTGCATCAGGCGCAGCGTTTTTCCGCTGCGCTTGAGAGCTATCGGCTATCAATACCTTCGGCCCATCCGACTATATTCCTGCTAACGCCAGGGTTATCTTAAGGTCAATAATGTGAAGGCAACGGAGCCGATAATGAGCACGCCAAAAGATAATGATGTAGCCGCTTCAGGTAAATGTCCCTTTCATCACGGTAAATCGGAAGAAGAAAGCGTTCTGGCTCGTGGAGCCGGCAGTGGTACCAGCAATCGCGACTGGTGGCCAAACATGTTGCGCGTGGATCTGCTAAACCAGCACTCCAACCGTTCTAATCCCCTCGGCGAAAACTTCAACTACCGCGAAGCGTTCAGCACGCTGGACTACTCCGCACTGAAAGCCGACATCCGGGCGTTGCTCACCGACTCCCAATCCTGGTGGCCAGCCGACTGGGGCACCTACATTGGCCTGTTTATTCGTATGGCGTGGCACAGTGCCGGTACTTACCGCACCGTCGACGGGCGCGGTGGCTCAGGCCGGGGTCAACAGCGTTTCGCCCCACTGAACTCCTGGCCAGATAACGTCAGCCTTGATAAAGCCCGCCGCCTGCTGTGGCCGGTAAAACAAAAATACGGTCAGAAAATTTCCTGGGCCGATCTCTATATCCTCGCCGGCAACGTTTCGCTGGAAAATTCAGGTTTCCGTACCTTTGGTTTTGGTGCCGGTCGTGAAGACGTCTGGGAACCGGATATGGACGTGGATTGGGGCAACGAAACCGAGTGGCTGGCCCATCGCCATCCGGAAAGCCTGGCTAACGCACCGCTGGGCGCGACCGAAATGGGGCTGATCTACGTGAACCCAGAGGGGCCTGAAGCCAGCGGCGATCCCGCTTCTGCCGCGCCAGCGATTCGCGCGACATTCGGCAACATGGGCATGAACGACGAAGAGATCGTGGCGCTGATTGCGGGTGGACATACCCTGGGCAAAACCCATGGTGCCGCCGCCGCGAGTCACGTGGGCGTCGATCCTGAAGCCTCACCTATCGAAGCACAGGGCTTTGGCTGGAACAACAGCCACGGCAGCGGTGTGGGTGCAGATGCGATTACCTCCGGCCTTGAAGTCGTCTGGACGCAAACGCCAACCCAGTGGAGCAACTACTTCTTTGAGAACCTGTTCAAATATGAGTGGGTAAAAACGCACAGCCCGGCGGGTGCGATTCAGTATGAAGCGGTCAACGCTGACGACATTATTCCGGATCCGTTCGATCCTGCGAAAAAGCGCAAACCGACCATGCTGGTGACGGATCTGACGTTACGTTTCGACCCCGAGTTCGAGAAGATTTCTCGCCGCTTCCTGAACGATCCGCAGTCCTTTAACGAAGCCTTTGCCCGCGCCTGGTTTAAGCTGACCCACCGCGATATGGGGCCAAAAGCGCGTTACATCGGTCCGGAAGTGCCAAAGGAAGATTTACTGTGGCAGGATCCGTTACCGCAGCCAACGCATCAGCCGACGGCCGATGATATCAGCGAACTGAAGGCGAAAATCGCTGCATCAGGTTTGACGGTAAGCCAGCTGGTTTCGGCGGCCTGGGCTTCGGCTTCAACCTTCCGTGGTGGCGACAAACGCGGCGGCGCAAACGGTGCCCGTCTGGCGCTGGCGCCCCAGAACAGCTGGGCGGTGAACGCCAGCGTCATTAACGATGTGTTACCGAAACTGCAGCAGATCCAGCAGGAATCCGGTAAAGCTTCATTAGCTGACGTCATTGTCCTGGCGGGCAGCGTCGGCATCGAAATGGCCGCAGCCGCAGCCGGCGTCAGCGCACAGGTGCCATTTACCCCAGGCCGCGTGGATGCTCGTCAGGATCAAACTGATGTAGAATCCTTTAACGTACTCCAACCGCTGGCAGATGGTTTCCGTAACTATCGTCGCGTACAGGGAGGATCATCCACTGAAACCCTGTTGCTGGATAAGGCGCAGCAACTGACGCTGAGTGCCCCAGAGCTCACCGTCCTGCTGGGTGGCCTGCGTGTCCTGGGCACCAACTTTGACGGCAGCCATCACGGCGTGTTCACCGACCGCGTGGGCGTGCTGAGTAATGATTTCTTTGTGAATCTGCTGGATATGCGCACCGCATGGCGTGCGACCGACGGCAGTGAAGAGATCTTCGAAGGCCGCGATCGCCAGAGCGGAGAAGTGAAGTACAGCGCGACGCGCGCCGATCTGGTGTTCGGTTCCAACGCCATCCTGCGCGCTCTGGCCGAAGTTTATGCCAGCAGCGATGCAAAACAGAAGTTTGTTACCGACTTCGTGGCGGCCTGGACGAAAGTGATGAACCTGGACCGTTTCGACCTGCAGTAAACGCCTGAATCGCCCCCGGCCTGGCCGGGGGCGATTTTATTCTGCCAACGTAAAGCCATCCGCATCGCGCCATGCCGGAAACCGCTCGCGATAAGCCTGCAACTCGGCTAGCGACAGCGACGCCTCAACCTGACCGGCTTTGAACGGCTCGCCCGCCGCCAGAATCTCCCCCTGCGGAGAAATAATTCGACTGTCCCCACTGTACTGATGCTGATTACCATCGCTGCCCACACGGTTGCAGCCTGCTACATATGCCTGATTTTCGATAGCGCGAGCCAGCAGCAGGGCCTGCCAGTGAAGGGCGCGCGCTGCAGGCCAGTTGGCGACATACAGCGCCAGATCGTAATCATTTTGATTGCGTGAGAACACCGGAAAGCGCAGGTCGTAACAGATTTGCGGCAGAATACGCCAGCCGCGCCACGGAATCACCGTACGCGCCTTGCCCGCAATATAATGCTGCTGTTCATCGGCCATGCGAAACAGATGACGTTTGTCATACTGGTGCAGCGTGCCATCCGGCTCAACCAGCAGAAAACGGTTCACGGCACCTTCTGCGGTATGAACGGCGGCGCTGCCGCCCACCAGCGCATTGCTGCGCTTAGCATGGTGCTGTAACCATTCCACGACCTGCGCCTGCGGCAAGGCCTGCTGTGCGGCCTCCATGGCAAAACCGGTGGTGAACATTTCGGGCAGAATAATGACATCCCGTTGCGTCAGGTCGGCTAAGATCCGATCGAAATGGCGCAGGTTGGCCTCGCCATCCATCCACGTCAGTGGCTCCTGTAGCAGCGTTATCGCTAGAGTCGACATAACCGCTCCGCTGCCGCATCAAGTGTGGCTTCCTGTTTTGCAAAGCACAGCCGAATCAGTTTGTGCGGGAAAGGCGCCTCGCAGAATACCGACAGCGGAATGGCGGCTACGCCCACTTCACGCGTCAGCCACTGGCAAAAACTGACATCGTCCAGGTCCGAAATGGCACTGTAGTCCGCCAGCAGGAAGTAGGTGCCTTCACAGGGCAACAGGTGAAAACGACTGCTGCGCAAGGCCTGTATCAGTCGGTCACGGCGCGCGCGATAAAACTCGGGCAGTTCACGATAGTGTTCGGGATGCTGGCGCAGCATATCGGCAATCGCCAGTTGCGCAGGCGTGTTGACTGAAAACGTCAGGTACTGATGGATCTTACGGATCTCGGCGCTAATGGCCGCCGGTGCCACGCAGTAACCGACTTTCCAGCCCGTCATATGAAAGGTTTTGCCAAAGGATGACACCGCCACCGCACGTTGACGCAGCTCAGGGTGCGCCAGCACGCTGGCATGACCCTCCTGTGCAAAGCAGATGTGTTCATAGACTTCATCGCTCAGCACGTAGATTTCCCGGTCGGCGACAGCCTGCCATAACGCGGCATAGTCCGCGTGATGCCAGACGCTGGCCGAGGGATTATGCGGCGTGTTTAAGATGACCAGGCGGGTTTTGTCGCTTAGCAGCGCGGAGAACGCAGGCCAGTCAACCGTAAACAACGGTGGCTGCAAGGTGAGGCGTTTCAGTGTGCCGCCCGCCAGCTGTACCGCGGGCGCATAGCTGTCGTAACTGGGATCGAAACAGATGACCTCGTCACCGGGCCGCACCAGGGCGGTGATGGCGGCATACAGGGCTTCAGTAGCCCCTGCCGTCACGGTGATATCGCTGTTCACATCGGGCCGATAGCCATAGATCGCGGCGGTTTTATCCGCAATGGCTTCGCGAAGCGGTTGTGCGCCGGTCATGGGTGCGTACTGATTCGCGCCCTGACTGACGTGGTAAGCCAGCCTTTCCTGCAGGTAAGACGGACCATCAAAATCCGGAAATCCCTGAGAAAGATTAATCGCATTATGCTGCTGTGCCAGCGTGCTCATTTGCGTGAATATGGTGGTGCCGAGTGCAGGCAGCTTGCTCTCGGGCGTCAGGTTGGACTGCGTCATGATTAGGTAGCCTTACGCGCAAAAACGGTAGCGGAAAAACCCTTAGTTGATGCCACTATAAACAGGATGCTAGTATTTGGCAATCAAGACGCTTAGACGGCTAAAAGGAACGATGATGTCCGATTCTTCTGCAGTAGATCAGCTGGTGCAAGCCTGTCACTGGATAGGCGCGAAGGGCTGGGCACCGGCCACCGGTGGCAATATGTCGGTGCGCCAGGATGCACATGTTTGCCTGCTGAGTGAGTCGGGCAAAGACAAAGGCAGCCTGACGCGGGATGATTTTATTCAGGTCCACATTGCCACTAATCTGGCCCCCTCGGGCCGCAAGCCTTCGGCAGAAACCGCGCTGCACACGCTGATTTACCGTCTGTTCCCGGAGGCGGGCGCGGTACTGCACACGCACACGGTCAATTCCACGGTGCTGTCGCGGGTCGAGCAGGGCGCCGCCGTGCTGCTCTACGGCTATGAGATGCAAAAGTCGCTGAGCGGGCAAACGACCCACGATGCTACCGTGGCGATTCCCCTGTTCGACAACAGTCAGGATGTGGCGGCGCTGGCGTCAGAGATCGAGGATTATGCCGCCCGTTTTCCCCTGCGCTATGGCTTTCTGCTGCGCGGACACGGCCTGACCTGCTGGGGCAAAGATGTCGCTGAAGCCCGTCGTCATCTTGAAGGTCTGGAATTTTTATTTGAATGCGAGCGCCAACGTCGCCTGCTGGAGAAAGCATGATAAAGGCCATTGTTACCGATATTGAAGGGACCACCAGCGATATCCGCTTTGTACATAACGTTCTGTTTCCCTATGCCCGAGCGCATCTGGCTGATTATGTTCGCAAGAATCAGACGCAGACTGAGGTGCAACAGGCGCTAAACGCCGTGCGTACCGAAGCGGGGCAACCCGATGCCGATACAAACGAGGTCATCGCTATTCTGTTTTCTTACATGGATGCGGATCGCAAATCGACCGGCCTGAAGGCGCTGCAGGGAATGATTTGGCGCGAGGGCTACCTGAGCGGTCGCTTTACCGGGCACCTTTATCCTGATGTGCTGCCCGCGCTTACGGCCTGGCACGTGCAAGGCATTAAATTATATATATATTCCTCTGGCTCGGTTGCCGCGCAGAAATTGTTATTTGGCTACAGCGACGAAGGTGATATTACTGGTTTGTTCAGCGGCTATTTTGATACCCACGTGGGCGCCAAGCGTGAGAAGACGTCGTATCAGAACATCGCTGCGCAAACGGGCTTGCCCGCCGAACAACTGCTGTTTCTTTCTGATATTCATCAGGAGCTGGACGCAGCAGAGCAGGCCGGCTGGCACACGCTGCAGCTGATTCGTGACGCGGCAGATGATGACAGCCATCATCGTCAGGTCGCCGATTTTTCCCAGATTAACCCGGAGTCGATTTGAGATGAGTGCACTGACCATTTTTAGCGATAGCGATCCCAGCCAGCCGATATGGCACAGCACCGATGCTGAGGCGATTCGCGCGCGGCTGAATGCCAAAGACGTCCGTTTTGAACGCTGGCAGGCCGACCGCGATCTGGGCGAAAACCCGGATGCGGAAACGGTCATCAACGCCTATCAGCATGCCATCGACCGGCTGGTGGCCGAAAAAGGCTATCAGAGCTGGGACGTGATTAGCATGCGTGCCGATAACCCGCAGAAGGACGTTCTGCGCCAGAAGTTTCTGTCGGAACACACGCACGGCGAAGATGAAGTGCGCTTCTTTGTCGAGGGTGCGGGGCTGTTTTGTCTGCATCTGGACGGTGAAATTTTGCAGATCCTGTGCGAAAAGAACGATCTGATCTCGGTGCCCGCCGGCACGCCGCACTGGTTTGATATGGGATCGTCCCCGCACTTCACCGCGATTCGCATTTTTGATAATCAGGAAGGCTGGATCGCCAATTTCACCGGCGACAAGATTGCCGATGCCTATCCGCGCCTCGCGTAATCACGGCGCATTCTGCGGGCGGCTGACGCAATATGCCGCCCGTCCTGCTTACTGTGGCTGGAAGATGCCAGCGGCAACCTGAGCCGGTGCGATCACGCCGGTATCCAGCACCCAACCGCTGATCAGCGCTGCAGGCGTAACATCAAAGGCGGGATTGTAGACCTGCGCCTCTTCAGGGGCCCACTGCACGCTGCCGAAGCTTCCGGACACACCGGTGACTTCACTGGCGGCACGCTGTTCAATAGGAATGGCCGCACCCGTCGGGCAGAGCCGATCCAACGTGGTATGCGGGGCCGCAACGTAGAACGGAATACCGTGATAGTGCGCTAACACCGCCAGGCTGTAGGTGCCGATTTTGTTCGCTACGTCACCATTGGCGGCGATACGGTCCGCGCCCACCCAGATAGCGTCCACGTTGCCCGCAGCCATCAGGCTGGCGGCCATCGAATCGGTGATCAACTGGTAAGGCACGCCGAGTTCGCCGAGTTCCCAGGCGGTTAAGCGCCCGCCCTGCAACAGGGGACGCGTTTCATCGACCCAAACATTTCGGACCTTGCCCTCTTGATGCGCGCGCGCGATAACGCCCAAGGCTGTGCCGACGCCTGCGGTCGCCAGGCCGCCTGTATTGCAGTGGGTTAACAGCTGGCTGCCGGGTTTGACCAGCGAGCTTCCGGCTTCGGCGATGCGATCGCAGAGCTGTTTATCCTCCTGTACCAGCCGCAAGGCTTCTTCTGCCAGGCTCGTCACCCTGTCTGGCTGCTCCAGCGCCTGTTTCATACGATCGAGGTTATTCATCAGGTTGACCGCGGTCGGGCGGGCGGCCCGCAATATTTCCAGCGACTGTGCCAGCTGCTCGCGCGTTTCACCCTGTTCCGCTAGCAGTGCCAGCAGCAGGGATGCAGACAGGCCAATTAACGGCGCACCGCGCACCCGCAGCGCATGAATATGTTCAACCAACTGCGCGACCGAATGGGCAGGCAGCCAGTTCTTTTGCTGGGGCAGGGCCTGCTGATCCAGTATCCAGAGCTGGTTGTTACGAACCTGTAAGCTGGTAGTTTGGAATGTCTGCATTGTTGGTGAAATCCATGTTGCGTTAATAGCGGATATTGTGCCAACATGCTTAACGGATGTATAGACGTCTGAACGGCTTATTACGAAAGATTAATCAGGTCCGGCTTGCACCGGCGTTTGTTGATGAGGAAAGGTCAATGTCGCAATACCGTACGTTCACTGCAGCCGATGCTGTGGAATATGCCAAAACGTTTGGCGGCATGGATGATCCTTCTGTTCTAAGCAGCGCGGAAGAGATTGGCGATGGTAACCTCAATCTGGTCTTTAAAATTTACGACAACCAGGGTAAAAGCCGCGTGGTAGTCAAACAGGCGCTGCCCTATGTTCGCTGCGTCGGCGAATCGTGGCCGTTAACCCTGGATCGTGCGCGTATCGAAGCGCAAACGCTGGTTGAGCACTACAAATATTGCCCCCAGCACACGGTTAAGGTTACGCATTACGATGCGGATCTGGCGGTGATGGTGATGGAAGATCTTTCCAGCCACCGCATCTGGCGCAGTGAGCTGGTGAAAGGCGCCTACTACCCTGAAGCGCCGCGTCAGCTCGGTGAATATCTGGCGCAGACGCTGTTTCACACCTCAGACTTTATTCTGCACCCGCATCACAAGAAAGCCGAGGTGGCGCGCTTTATCAACCCTGAGCTGTGCGAAATCACCGAAGATCTGTTCTTTAACGATCCCTACACTGACCACGAGCGCAACAGCTATCCTGACGCGCTGGAGCCGCTGGTCGCATCCCTCCGCACTGACGACGCGTTGCGTATTGCTGTGGCCGGGCTCAAACACGTTTTCTTCAGCCATGCCGAGGCGTTACTGCATGGGGATATCCACAGCGGCTCGATTTTTGTGGCTGACGGCAGCTTAAAAGCGATTGATGCCGAGTTTGGTTATTTTGGACCCATCGGCTTTGACGTGGGCACCGCGCTGGGTAACCTGCTGATCAACTACTGTGGTTTACCGGGCCTGTTGCCTCCCCGCGAAGCCGTTGATGCCCGTGAGCAGCGCCTTAGCGACGTGCGTGATGTCTGGAATACCTTTGCGACGCGCTTCCTGGCGCTGGCAGAAAGTCACACCCAGGATGTGGCCATGGCGTATCCGGGTTATGCACAGGCGTTTCTGCGCAAAGTCTGGGCGGATACCATTGGCTTTTGTGGAACGGAGTTGATCCGTCGAACGGTGGGCATGTCGCACGTGGCGGACATGAAGCTGATTCGGGATGATGAAATGCGCACCGATTGTATTCGCAATGCGATTACCTTAGGCCGCACCCTGATTCTGGCCGCCGGGCACGTGGACGATGTCGAGGCATTGATTGCCCGCATTCGTCAGGCAGGATAAAAAAAGGCCGACATGATGTCGGCCTGATTGTTTATGCCGCCTCACTGGGGCGGGCGGGTTTTGAGACATCCTGCTTTGCCGGCACGGCCAGCGCATCAGCCTCAAACTCATCCACGTTAATGGAACGCAGACGGCTCTGCTCGGCGCGTTTCAGCACTTCAGCTTCTTTGTCGTCAATCCAGCCCTGTTCCAACGCCTGTCTAGCCAGCGCATCCAGTCGGGTGAATGAGAAGTGTTTTTTATGCTGCTTGCACAGGCGGTCGTGAATCACTTCCGCCGCCATCACGTCCTGCAATGCCTGCTCTAACTGACCTGCAGGATTATGCTGGCTCGGCGCAAGATACTGACCACGACCTAAACGCGTACGCGTCGCCGAAGGCACCTGCAGCATTTTTGCCAGTTTGTGATCAAGACGATCGGACGGTGCAGGGCAGTGCTGACCACCGGCAAACACCATCAGTCGAATAACGCCAGCCACCAGGCGGTTCGGGAAGTTACTCAGCAGATCGTCCATGGCTTTCTCTGCTTTATTCAGTGCATCCTGCACGCCCCAGTGCACCAGCGGTAAATCGGCTTCGTGGCGTCCTTCATCGTCATAGCGTTTCAGAGTGGCAGACGCCAGGTAGAGCTGACTCAGCACATCACCCAGGCGAGCAGACATCCGTTCGCGACGTTTCAGGCTGCCGCCTAAGACCGCCATAGAGACATCTGACAGCAAGGCCAGGTTGGCACTAATGCGGTTCATGTGCTGATAATATCGACGCGTTACATCGCGGGTTGGCGCGGCGCTGGTGCGACCGCCCAGCAGGCCTAGCCACAGGCTGCGCATCGCGTTGCTGCCAACGTGACCAATATGGCTAAACAGCGCCTTATCGAAGGCGGCAACATCGTTGCTGGCGGCGGCGGCCATTTCCTGCAGGACATAAGGATGGCAACGAATTGCCCCCTGACCAAAGATAATCATGCTGCGGGTCAGAATGTTCGCGCCTTCCACGGTGATAGCGATGGGCGCACCCTGATAGGCACGCGCCAGGAAGTTGCTGTCACCCAGCATGATGCCCTTACCACCCGCGATATCCATCGCATCGATGATTGACTGTTGAGCGCGATGGGTACAGTGATATTTGACGATGGCTGACAGAACCGCGGGTTTTTCACCCTGCATAATCCCGGTGGTGATTAGCGTAGCGGCCGCGTCCATTACATAGGCATTACCTGCGATGCGCGCCAGCGGCTCTTCAATACCTTCCATTTTACCGATAGACAGCTTGAACTGACGACGGATGTGCGCATAGGCGCCGGTCGCCAGTGCCACCGTTTTCAGGCTACCGGTTGAGTTTGACGGCAGCGTGATGCCACGTCCGACGGACAGACATTCCACCAGCATCCGCCAGCCCTGACCGGCCATTTCCGGGCCGCCAATGATGAAATCAATGGGGACAAAAATGTCTTTCCCACGGGTTGGACCATTCTGGAACGGTACGTTGAGCGGGAAGTGGCGATGACCGATTTCCACGCCCGGCGTGCTGGTTGGGATCAGGGCACAGGTAATGCCCAGTTCCTCTTTCTCGCCCAGCAGATGCTCGGGGTCGGAAAGCTTAAAGGCCAGACCCAGTACGGTGGCGATTGGGGCTAACGTGATATAGCGCTTGTTCCAGGTCAGTCGCATGCCCAGCACCTGCTGGCCCTGCCATTCGCCCATGCAAACGACGCCGGTATCGGGGATTGCCCCGGCATCGGAACCGGCTTCCGGGCTGGTAAGGGCGAAACAGGGAATCTCGTCGCCCCGCGCCAGACGCGGTAAATAGTGATCTTTCTGTTTTTCCGTTCCGTAATGTTGCAGCAGTTCGCCCGGACCCAGTGAGTTAGGCACCCCCACGGTAATCGCCAGAATACCCGATACGCCCGACAGTTTTTGCAACACGCGTGCCTGGGCATAGGCGGAGAATGCCAGTCCGCCGTACTCTTTTTTAATGATCATGGCGAAGAAGCGGTGCTCTTTCAGATAGGCCCACAACTCTGGCGGCATATCCGCCAGTTCATGGGTGATCTGGAAATCATTCGCCATGCGGCAGGCTTCTTCCACCGGGCCATCAATAAAGGCCTGTTCTTCCGGCGTCAGGCGCGGTTGCGGGTAGTTGTGCAGTTTCTGCCAGTCAGGTTTGCCCTGAAACAGATCGCCTTCCCACCAGGTTGTGCCCGCGTCAATCGCCTCTTTTTCCGTACGAGACATCGGCGGCATGACCTGCTGAAAGCGCTGCAGCACCGGTTTGGAAAACAGTTTGCGGCGCAGGCTGGTCAGGTTCAGCGGCACCAGGATGATCGCCAGCGGCAACAGCAGCCACGGCGTCCACAGGTGGGCCACCGCCATCGCAGCGGTCCACAGCAGCAGGATTGCGCTACTGAGTGACAGAGAGATGCGGTGATAAAACAGGGCGCCAATTAGCACCACTGTCGCAAGAATCGAGACAACCATCATAATGAAGTGCTCCGTTAAGTAGTAAGAGGTCTGACCTGTTATAAGGAGAGGTTTAAATCACCTGCTGGCATTTATCAATTTGTTTACATCGCAATTACAACCTGACTCACAAAATCAGCGAAACAGCGCCCGTAATGAAAATAACGAACGTGAAAAAAACGGCGGGCACACGGCTATCTGACCCTGTGGTGCTTTGCGCAGGTCAACCATTCCGTTAAACTTGCTGCGATTAACCTCCCCTACAAAGGACAAGTCTATGTATCAGGACATTATTCGTTCAGAGCTCAATGAAGCGGCAGAGACGTTGAATCACTTTCTGAGTGACGACGCGAACATTCACACCATCCAACGGGCGGCGGTGATGTTGGCTGACAGCTTCAAAGCGGGCGGCAAAGTGCTTTCCTGCGGCAACGGTGGTTCTCACTGTGATGCGATGCACTTTGCTGAAGAACTCACGGGCCGCTACCGTGAAAATCGTCCTGGATATCCGGCTATTGCCATTTCAGACGTCAGCCACCTTTCCTGCGTGAGCAATGACTTCGGCTATGACCACGTCTTTTCCCGTTACGTTGAAGCGGTAGGGCGTTCAGGCGACGTGCTGCTCGGGATCTCGACGTCAGGAAACTCGGCCAACATCATCAAGGCCGTTGAGGCTGCGCGTGCGCAGGGGATGAAAGTGATCACTCTGACGGGTAAAGATGGCGGCAAGATGGCTGGCAGCGCGGACATTGAAATCCGTGTGCCGCATTTTGGCTATGCCGATCGCATTCAGGAGATCCATATTAAAGTGATTCATATCCTGATGCTGCTGATTGAAAAAGAGATGGTCAGGTAACAGCACGACTGGCCTCCTGAGCGGCAGGAGGCGTTTTGACATAAGGCGGTTGCTATGTGCGAATTGCTCGGGATGAGCGCCAATGTTCCCACCGACATTTGTTTCAGTTTTACCGGATTAGTGCAGCGCGGCGGCGGAACAGGGCCGCATAAAGACGGCTGGGGTATTACGTTTTACGAAGATAAAGGTTGCCGCACCTTTAAAGATCCCTTGCCGAGTTTTAATTCCCCCATTGCGCGTCTGGTGCAGGAATACCCGATCAAGTCCCATTCCGTCGTGGCGCATATTCGCCAGGCGAATCGTGGGCCGGTCTCTCTGGAAAACACCCATCCGTTTACGCGGGAACTGTGGGGACGAAACTGGACCTATGCGCATAACGGGCAGCTTAAAGGCTACAGGCAACTGGAGACCGGAACCTTTCGTCCGGTTGGTGAAACCGACAGTGAAAAGGCATTCTGCTGGATCCTGCACAAGCTGGCCACGCGCTATCCGCGTACGCCAGGTAACTGGCCTGCGGTCTTTCGCTATATCGGCGAACTGGCGGGTGAACTGCGGCAGAAGGGCGTGTTTAACATGCTGCTGTCGGATGGTCGCTACTTAATGGCGTTCTGCTCCACCAATCTGTTCTGGATTACCCGCCGAGCCCCTTTTGGCCGGGCGCAGCTACTTGATCAGGATGTGGAAATTGATTTCCAGAAACATACCGGCGCGAACGATGTGGTCACTGTCATTGCGACACAGCCGTTAACGGGGAATGAAACCTGGCACCGGATAGTGCCAGGCGAATGGGCTTTATTTTACCTTGGAGAGCGCCAGGAACGACTGTGAGGCCGCTTCGGGTTGTGTGATGACCGGGCTGCTGTTCATCACATATCTGCCGCTGGCAACATTCACCGTTGGCGGCTGATGATATTGCGCAAAATAGGCATAGCCGGGCTGAAGCTGCTTCCAGAAATCCGCATAGGTGGAATAGCGATGACGCTGCATATTGCTCTCCGTCATGCGAAACGGATAAATGGCAATATTCACTTCCTGCTGGCCATTGCGTAATGCGGCATTCACATAAGTGAAAATCTGATCCATGTAAGCATTGGTCATGGCATAGCAGCCGATAGACTTGCAGTCGCCATGAATCATCAGGTAGTTACCGCTGTAGCCCTGATCGCGGTCATATTGGTTGGGAAAGCCAATATTAATCGCGCGGTAAAAACGGCTGTCTGGCTTCAGCTGATTCATTTTTACGCTGTAAAAACCTTCCGGGCTTTTAAAATCGCCTTCACGACGTTTAGGGCCAAGGCCGCCAGAAAAGTTGCAGATGCGGTAGGTATCCAGCAAACGGTACTCATTACCAATTTTGCCGTATAGCTCAAGCGTACGCTCTTCCTTAAAGATCTGAATATAAACCGGTGTACCAATTAGCTGTTTCTTTAATTCTTTACTGACCGGGGCCAGTTGCTGAACCGGCTCAGGAGTCATTGCCATGCTGAGGGCTGGCAGTAAAATCATCGCAAACAGAAGTGCGATTTTGCCCATGCTGTGTATACCTTGAAGTGAAGAAGAACAATGGCGCGGTAAGTGCGCCTCTGTTTGCATTATCGGAACTTTCCGCTACCGCAGCGCAACATTAAACATTGTGTGTTTTTTTAGCAATACAGCGCAGAGCAAAATGTCCATTTCTTTGATGGAATAGCGCTGAAAATTTGTAAAGTTTGTTAGCAACTGCAAGAAATATTGCACAAGTCTCTTCTGACTGTATACTTATCCAGTACTGGAGGGGCGATGCGTAAGATCATTCATGTCGATATGGACTGCTTTTTTGCAGCAGTGGAAATGCGTGATGACCCTTCATTACGTGATATTCCCATGGCCATTGGCGGCAGCCGCGATCGCCGCGGCGTGATCAGTACCGCTAACTATCCGGCACGTAAATATGGCGTGCGCAGTGCGATGCCGACCGGTATGGCATTAAAGCTTTGCCCCCATCTGCGTTTATTGCCCGGGCGCTATGAAGTCTATAAAGAAGCCTCCAGCCAGATTCGCGCCATCTTTTCCCGTTTTACCTCCCTTATTGAGCCGCTGTCGCTGGATGAAGCCTATCTGGACGTTACCGACAGTACGCACTGCCAGGGCTCTGCCACGTTGATCGCCCAGGAGATCCGCGCCACTATTTTTCGCGAAACGCAGCTCACCGCCTCGGCGGGCATCGCACCGATCAAGTTCCTTGCCAAGATCGCCTCTGATTTAAATAAGCCGGATGGTCAGTACGTCATCACGCCTGCGCAGATGTCTGACTTTTTGCTGGCGTTACCCTTGGCAAAAATCCCCGGCGTGGGGAAAGTCTCGGCAAAAAAGTTGGAAGAGATGGGCCTGCACACCTGCGCCGACGTGCAAAATGCCGATTTGGCACTGCTGCTAAAACGTTTTGGTAAGTTTGGCCGGATATTATGGGAGCGCAGCCACGGTATTGATGAACGCGGTGTGGTGGTGGAACGCGAACGGAAATCATTAGGCGTTGAGCGTACGCTGGCTGACGATATCGACAGCTGGGAGCGCTGCCTGGAAATCATTGATTACCTCTATGCCGAGCTTGATCGGCGCCTGACGCAGATTCGCCCCGATAAGCATATTGCGCGCCAGGGCGTGAAGCTGAAGTTCAGTGATTTCCAGCAGACGACTCAGGAGCATGTCTGGCCGGTGCTAAATAAAGAAGACATGATTGCCGTGGCGCGTAAAACCTGGGATGAGCGCCGGGCGGGTCGCGGTGTGCGGCTGGTGGGATTGCATGTGACGCTGGTGGATCCGCAGCTGGAGCGGCAGCTGTTGCTGGGCATATAGGGGGAGTTCCGCCGTTGGCGGGGATGGGTTTTGCTCTGGTTCTGCTCGGCTGGGCGCTACGGTTTTGCACTGAGTATGTTCTGCCCGGCTGGGCGTTATGGTTTTGTTCTGAGCATGTTCCGCCCGCCAGGCGGCAGGGAGTTTCAGCCTGCCCGTGCAGGCGGTCGGGTTAAGGGGCTCGCGCCAGCCCCTTAACAATCCCGGCGTCCGGCAGCCGCCGCTGTTCCTTCGTCATTCGCTGCGGCCTGACGGACCGTCCGGATGCGCCATCCCTGGCGCAGCCGTCCTCGTCGCGGCTTCCCTGCCGCGCCGTCCTGGCCTTCGCTCTCTCCTCAGCGCGGCGGATGCCTCAGGAAAACCCCCGCCTGTGGGATTTTGTTCTTTTTTTGGTGCGGCTTTGCCTGGGGCCTGCCAGGTGATAAGTCCACGGTTTTGCTCCGAGAATGTTCCGTCCGCCAGGCGTGAGGGAGTTTCAGCCTGTCTGTGCAGGCGGTCGGGTTAAGGGGCTTGCGCCAGCCCCTTAACAATCCCGGCGTCCGGCAGCCGCCGCTGTTCCTTCGTCATTCACTGCGGCCTGACGGACCGTCCGGATGCGCCATCCCTGGCGCAGCCGTCCTCGTCGCGGCTTCCGTGCCGCGCCGTCCTGGCCTTCGTTCTCTCCTCAGCGCGGCGGATGCCTCCGGAACCCCCCCGCCTGTGGGATCTTGTTCTTTGTTTGGTGTGGTTTTGCCTGGAGGGTTTTTCTTTAATGAGTTTGTCTTCAAGGCTGGCGCATACTTTGCCTGCCTGCGGGTATTTACGGTTTTGCACTGAGAATGTTCCGCCCGCCAGGCGGTTGGGAGTTTCAGCCTGTCCATGCAGGCGGTCGGGTTAAGGGGCTTGCGCCAGCCCCTTAACAATCCCGGCGTCCGGCAGCCGCCGCTGTACCTTCGTCATTCACTGCGGCCTGACGGACCGTCCGGATGCGCCGTCCCTGGCGCAGCCGTCCTCGTCGCGGCTTCCGTGCCGCGCCGTCCTGGCCTTCGTTCTCTCCTCAGCGCGGCGGATGCCTCGAGCAAACCCTCGCCTGTGAGGGCGTGTATTTTTCCCAAAGGCCTGCTTTGCCTGTTATTAACATGCGCAATCAGAACTGAAGACAGGAAGGCCTGACGAAAATGAAAAAATGAACAGCAATAAGCTGTGATGCTTTTCTGGCATCTGAAGCGACGCGGAAAGTAGTTTTGGCACAGGTATCAAAGCGGTGGAGTGGGCCGGCCTTCCCACTCGCTGAGCGGATGCAGGATTTCCGGATGAGCCGACAGGACGTCGGCGAAAGTCAGGCCGCGCCAGGGATGGCGCGTCCTGGCGGTCCGGCAGAAATCCTGAAGCAGCGAAGGGACCGCGCAGCGGCGGGTGGGCAGGACGGGAGCCCGGGGTCAAGGGGCCGCGGCGACTGGCGGCCCCTTGTCGGTCGCCCGCATGGGGCGAGCTGAAACTGCCTGCCGCCTGGCGAGCGAAACCTTCCCGGCGCTTTGTGACTGGACGCCGCTCAGGCAGCCCGCCTTAACCACCCCTGTTCGGCGACGAACACCTACTTCTTATATTTCGCTTCCAGCGTCGCAAACCACGGCTGGACGAAATCCTCATTACTGCCCCAGCCTGGAATGATCTTGTTCAGCGATGCTACGTTCACCGCACCAGGATGGCTGTTGAGCGCCTGCTGAGAAATCGATGCGGCTTTGAATTCATACGTCGCTGGGGTGGTTTCACCGGCAATCTTGTTCGCCACCAGGCGCATATTCACGGCCCCGATGGTTTTAGGATCGACCGCGACGGTCTGTACCCACGGGCTGCCTTTCTGACGCATCAGCTGCAAATCCTGATTGGAGACATCAATGCTGTACAGTTTGATCTCTGTACGGCCATTCTCCTGCAGCGCTTTATAAGCACCCTGGCTGAACGCATCCCACGCGCCCCAGATGGCATCGATCTTGCCTTTGGGGTATTTCGCCAGAATAGCGCCCACTTTATTGGCGGTGTCGCCCTGAACATCCGTTGATACCGCGCCAATCGACTCAAGTTGATGAATGCCCGGGTTCTCTTTCAGCAGTTTTTCATAAACCACCTGACGACGTTCCATCGGTGGGAAACCCGCTACCCATAATTTAACGATGTTGGCTTTACCGTTGAAATCTTTGATTAACTGTCCCAGAGACAGTTGAGCCAGAGAAGCATCATCCTGAGCTGTCACCGTAACGCCCGGAATCGGAGTATCCACCGGTGTATCAAATACCGAGACTTTAATACCAGCGTCCGCAATGCGTTTTACCAGCGCGCTGGCGTATGGCGCTTTGCCATGTGACAGAACAATACCGTCGTATTTCTGGCTGATGGCCTGATTCACGAAATCCTGAAAGCGCGCATCGTCGCCGTTGCTGAGAAACGTACTGACTTTAAAGCCCAACTGGCGGCCTTGTTGAATCGCCCCCGCAACAAACTGCGTGGTGTTGTCGTCTGAGCCAAGGTTACGGATAACCGCAATACGGATCGGCCCTTCATGGTTAGCGATAGCGGCAGGAACGGGCGTAACGGTGTCGGCAAACGCTGCGCTGGCGTTTAGCAGGCTTAATGCCAGCAGCGAGAGTGTTATCTTTTTCATTATTCTTAACTCCAGTAAGGGGAACGCGCCTCAGCGGCGCTGAACGTACGTGATAGCCAGTGCTAAAGCCAGTACCAGCCCTTTAATAATGTCCATGGCGTAATAGGGCACGGATAACATCACCAGACCGTTTTGCAGCACGCCAAGAATAACGGCACCAAGTAGCGTACCCAGCGCATTCGGTTTACCTGAACCGGCAAGGGATAAGCCGATCCAGGCCGCAGCGACGGCATCCATCAGATAACCGCTGCCCGCATTCACCTGCGACGATCCAATGCGTGAGGCCAGCAGAATACCGCCCAGCCCCGCTAACAATGAGGCGATAACATAGGCCAGTACGCGATAACGCGTGGTACGAATACCCGAAAGTCTGGCGGCTTCGGGATTACCGCCCAACGCGTACATGCGGCGACCGTGCTTTGTCAGGGATAGCGCCAGCTGTGCAACGACCGTGACAACCAACATGATAATGACGATGGTGGGCACCTGGCCCAGCAGGTTAAAGGTTGCCGGAATTGTGCCCTCAGCCATGTCGCCGCTGGGCAACACCATATTTTCCGTAATCGAGCCACCAAAGCTGTAGGTCATTGCCACGCCCTGAATCACAAACAGGGTGGCGAGTGTTGCCAGCATGTCGGGAATACGCAGCACCACGATCAGGAAGGCGTTGAACAGGCCGACCAGCGTACAAAGGGCCAGCGTAATTGCGATAGCCGCCGTCGTATCAAAGCCGTACCAGACGAATAACGAAATCACCAGGGCGTTTGCCAGTGAGGCGGTCGAACCAACGGAAAGATCGAAGCCGCCCACGGTGAGCGACACGGAAACGCCCACCGCAATGACGGTCACGATGGCGATGGATCGCAGGATATTAATGATATTGTTCGGCTCCAGAAAACTGTCGGATGCCAGACCAAAGGCTGCGATCAATATCACTACCGTCAGCAGCATGCCCCACTTGTACAGGAAATCGAACAGTTGATGGCGCAGCGAGGAAGACGCTGCATTCAGGGATAAGTCTTTACTGCTCACGCAGGGGTTCCTCCGGTGGAATAGAGCAAAAGTGTCTCTTCTGTGGCTTGCCGTCCCTCTAACTCCGCCACAATACGTCCATCCCAGAGCACACAAATACGGTCGCATAAGCCGACCAGTTCAGAAAATTCGCCAGAGGCGTAAATAATGCCTTTGCCTTCATGGGCAAGGTTGCTGATCAGCGTGAACAGCTCCGTTTTGGCTTTAACGTCCACGCCTTTCGTGGGTTCATCAAAAATCAGTACGTCGGCGTTGTTGCGTAACCACTTGCCTATCGCCACTTTTTGCTGATTACCGCCTGAGAGACGACGCAACTGCTGCGCCGGGCCTGTCGTACGTACGCTGAGACGACGGATAACCTCCTCTGCCCAGCGCCAGGCCTGACGATGACCAAACAGGCTCCAGCGGGAAAAACTGTCGTCTGCGCTGATACTCAGGTTCATCGCCACCGATTCATCAATGAAAATGCCTTCTTTGCGACGCTCTTCTGGCACGAGGGCCATGCGCTGTTGCACCGAGTCGTGTGGCGATCGCGGTTTCCAGCGTTTACCGTGCAGTTCACCGCCTGAAACACGGCTCTTACTGGCACCGAACAGCGCCTTGCAGAGTTCGGTTTTCCCTGCACCGGCCAGACCGGCAATGCCCAGAATCTCGCCTTTGTGCAGGCGCAGCGAGATATCCTGTAGCAGGTGTTCATCATGCAAACCCTCCACCGCCATGAGCACTGACTGCGGCTGAAAGGGGCGACGCGGGGGATAAATATCGGTTAACGGATGCCCCAGCATTTTTTCAACAATCTGCTCACCGCTCAGCGAAGCCATCGGGGCGCTTTCGATCAGCCGTCCATCGCGCAGCACCGTCAGGCGATCGCAAATGGCTTTCAGCTCGTGGATGCGGTGAGAAATAAACACCACGCCAATGCCGCTGGTCTGCAGGCGACGGACCACGGCGAACAGGCGTTCGCTCTCGTGCTGGTCTAGCGGCGCAGTAGGTTCATCGAGGATCAGAAAGCGGCAGTGATGCGACAGGGCTCTCGCCAGCAGAATTTGCTGCTTCTCCGCCAGCGAGCAGCGCTCTACCGGGCGTTTAACATCTATGCTGGCATCCAGTTGGGCCAGCAGTTGGCGCGCCTGGCGACGAATATCGCCCCAGCGAAAGCCGTGGCCGGGCTCGGCCAGCTGATCCAGCAGAATATTTTCAGCGACGCTTAATTGCGGCACCAGCGCCACATCCACCTCCTGCTGTACAAGGTGAATGCCCAACTGCTTCGCGTCTCGCGGGCTGCGAATCGACACCGGTTTACCGTCCAGCAGAATCTCGCCGCTGTAGTGACTGTGGGCGCCCGAGAGCACCGCCATCAGCGTAGACTTACCGGCACCATTGGCCCCGGTCAGAGCATGAACCGAGTGGCCTTCACTCTGAAAATCCACCGACGTTAACGCGGCAAATCCGCCAAAATCGATGGAGATGTTACGCATCTCAAGGCGATTTAAAGCACGCATTGCAGGGATCTCCATTAAAGTCACTGACCACATTTTTTCCTGAAGCATCAGGCACGGCAACAGCCGAAAGCGCATAAGTTAGCACAGAAACTTATTAGCCATCCAGACATCTGGACATAATGGCGGCTAAAGCTGGGGAAGCGCAGTAAGTTGGTGATTTAGCGGCAGGAAGTGGGCTTACTCCAGCGGATTATGCTGCGCAGGCACCAGGAACGCTGTGACGCGCTTTCACTCATCAGGAAAGAATGCACGCCCGCTGGGATGCTGAAGGCCAACGTGACCCGGTTAATCTTTAAAACGGGGGCAGGGCAGGTTATTTGAATGCGTAGACCTCGGCTAAGTCGGCCAGATCCCAGTTTCCCCCAGTGAGCAGCACACACACTTTCTCGTTGGGTTGCAGGCTAACCGATCCCGCCAGTAGCGCACCGAGACCGATTGCGGCGGCCGGTTCCGCAATCAATTTTGCATCCCTCGCAAGCACGCGCATGCCCTGAATAATATGTTCTTCATCTACCACAATAATCTCGTCGACGTACCTCTCGATAATGGGGTAGGGATTACGTCCCGGTACGCTGATTCTTAAGCCGTCAGCGATGGTGTTGAGCAGCGGAAGGGAGGTGGGCTGCTGGTTGATCCGGCTTTGATAATATTTCGGCGTCAGGGCTGGCTCAGCCCCAATGACCCTGACAGCGGGGCGAGATTCTTTGATGGCCGTGGCGACACCGGAAAGAAGCCCGCCACCGCCCAGCGGCACGATCACGGTATCCACATCCGGTAAATCATTCAGTATTTCGCAGCCGATCGTGCCCTGACCGGCCATAACCATCGGATCTTCAAAGCCATGCACCACCGCATAGTTGTTTAGCTCGGCAATCTCATAAACTTTTTTCCAGCGCGAGGCGTTGTCGCCATCGAAGAGAATAATCTCCGCACCCAGGGCCCGGGTATTCTCGATTTTGATTTTCGGCGTCGTTACCGGCAGCACCAGAACCACTTTCACGCCCAGCATGCTGGCCGCATACGACAGGCCCTGCGCATGATTGCCTGATGAACTTGAAATAATGCCGTGGGCAAAGGCTTCAACGGGCAGGGAAAGCACTTTATTTAACGCACCGCGAATTTTAAACGCGCCGGTAATTTGCAGCGTTTCCGGTTTGAGATAGAGCTGGCAGCCCACCTGTTTTTCAATTTTCTCAGCGCGCAGCAAGGGTGTGTGACGAATATGGGCGGCAATGCGCTGTTGCGCTTCGTGAATATCTTGCAGGGTAGGATACTGACGCGTCATAGCGGTTACCTTCGTCTGGACGAAAAATTATTCAAAAAACGCAAAACGGGTTCCGACGCCTTTTTCAATCGCTTTGCGGTAAATTTTACCGGCGGTCGTGTTGTCCTGGATGGACAGTCCGGTGGAGTCAAAAAAGGTAATTTCCGCCTCGTTCTCTCTGCCCGGTTTATTGCCCAGCAAGATTTCACCTATCTCAGCATGAATCGCGTTTTCACTGATGATGTTTCTGTCCAGCGCGTGCCAGGTTTCCCCTTTCTGCGTGCACTGGGTCAGGGAATCGACAACGATTTTTGCCCGGCTGAAAATCTGCGGATCGAACTCCTGCTTGCCGCGCTGGTCGGTGCCGATGGCGATGATATGGGTGCCGGGCTTGATCCAACTGGCTTCGACCAGCGGCCCTTTGCCTCGGGTGGTGGTAATGACAATATCGGCTTGCTCCACCGCCGCCTGACAGCTCTCAGCCACAATCACCGGAATGCCAAACGCGCTTTCAATATCCTTTTTAAAGGCAATACGGGTTGCTGGCGTTCGGCTCCACGCATGAATCTCCTCAATTTGCATTACCCTGACAATGGCGCTGATCTGCATCCTGGCCTGATTGCCGGTGCCTATCATCGCAATTTTTTTTGCCCCGGCGCGCGCCAGCGCCTTCACAGAAACGGCACCCGAGGCGCCGGTTCGCAGGCCGGTAATCAGGCTGCCGTCCATGACGCAGCACAGCGCACAGCTACGGGCATCAAATAAAATTACCGTTCCCATGCCGCCCGGCAGGCCATATTCCACCGGATTCTGGGGAAAAGGACCGGAGGAAGCCTTCATCGAAATCAGTTCACTGGTTTTGTAATAACTGGTTTTAAAGTCGATTTCCCCTCCCGCTTCGGGGAGATGCAGGCCAATATAATCCGGCTGTTCCACCAGGTTGCTGTTGAACGCTTTATAGGCTTCTTCTACGGCCTCAATGACGTCGTCGGTGCTGATGAGCTGACGGACTTCCTGTTTGGTAAGCAATAACGTATTCATGCACCCTCTCATTGCGCAGTGAAGAAGGCCTCTCCGTCACACAAAAGGCATGATGCCGTGGCCGGAGGCAGTTTGGCTAATGCGCATTATTGCATCGGCGGTACAACAGAAAATGTCAATTTGCGGGTGGAATAAACGCATTTAGCTGTTTTAGCGAGCGATAGCGAAAGCGCATGCTAAGTCAGAGCCGGGTAGCGAGAGAGGGGGCCAAAAGGGGCAATAAAAAAGGGTTTATGATGAACATAAACCCTCAGAGACGTTATCGCGCTGGAATTACTTTTCGGGCACCACGTTCAGCAGCGTCGTCAGCAGTTTCCAGTAAAGACCGACGCTCTCGATGTGCACCTGCTCATCGGGTGAGTGGGGACCGGTGATCGTTGGGCCAATTGAAACCATATCCATGTCAGGATAAGGCTTTTTGAACAGACCACATTCCAGGCCTGCGTGAATAACCTGAATGTTAGGCGTCTTGTTGAACAGTGCCATGTAGGTTTCACGGGTCAGTGCCATAATGGGCGAATCTGCATCTGGCTGCCAGCCAGGGTAGCCGCCTTTCGGCTTCGTTTGCGCGCCTGCCAGCTGGCCCAGTGAGGTTAACATCTGCACAACGTAATCGCGGCCGGTATCGATCAGCGAACGAATCAGGCAGTTAATTTCTGCTTTATCGGCCTCCATCGTGACCACGCCGACGTTCAGTGAGGTTTCAACCACGCCTTTGGCAACGTCAGAGTTACGGATCACGCCGTTTGGCGTGCTGTTCAGCAAATTCAGGAAGCGATCGCGGCTCTCTGTCGTCAGCGCATCACCCTGATGGGCAACCGGCTCGCTGACAAAGGCGATGTTTTTCTCTTTCACGCCGTGTTCATTTTGCAACGCAGCCAGGAAGCTGGCGGCTGCCGATTTCAGGTTGTCCACTTTGCTGCTGTCAACAGACACGGTCGCAAAGGCTTCACGTGGAATCGCGTTACGCAGCGTTCCCCCGGTGAACGTCACCAGACGTAAATCCAGCTCTGCGGCATGGGCGGCAAGGAAACGAGCCAGTAACTTGTTGGCATTCCCCAGGCCCATATGAATATCTGCGCCGGAGTGGCCGCCACGCAAACCTTTCAGCGTAAGCTTCAGGGTTTCGCTACCAGCCGGAACGGCTTCACGAGTCAGGGGGAGCGTGGTGATAAAGTCGATACCGCCTGCGCAACCCATGTAGATCTCACCTTCTTCTTCCGAATCGGTGTTGATCAGAATATCGGCCTGCAACCAGCCTGGCTGTAAGCCAAACGCGCCATCCATGCCGGTTTCTTCGGTCATGGTCAACAAGACTTCCAGCGGGCCGTGAGTCAGGCTGCTGTCCGCCAGGACGGCCAGCGCAGACGCCATGCCAATGCCGTTATCGGCACCCAGCGTCGTGCCGCGCGCTTTCACCCATTCGCCATCAACATAAGGCTGGATAGGATCTTTGGTGAAGTCGTGAACGGTATCGTTGTTTTTCTGCGGCACCATATCAAGGTGAGCCTGCAGCACCACCGGGGTGCGCTTTTCCATCCCCGGGGTGGCTGGTTTACGGATCAGAATATTGCCTACCTGATCGCGCTCACACCAGAAACCTTGTTCTTTAGCCCAGCCAACGATATAGCTTGCCAGTGCTTCTTCATGAAAAGAAGGATGCGGAATAGAGCAGATCTTAGCGAAAAAATCCCACAGTGGCTGTGGAGAGAGTTGAGACAATTCAGACACGACAAGTCTCCTGTGTCAGTGCGCCGGCCAGGCCGGACATTGCGAAGTTCCAGTGAAAGATCGCCGTCAGTATACCGACGAGATAGGGCGAGAATATCACTGTTTCTCACCCGGTGTGATATTCAACGCGTTAAAAAGCCGCAACCAGAAGCCAGGTGCTGGTTTTTAGCGCGTCATGTCCTTATAATCTCGCGCAACCTTTTCCCCGTTGCACATTTTTTAAGCCACACTGACTGGCTGGGATACCTATTTATGAGCGAAAAATACGTCGTTACCTGGGACATGCTGCAGATTCATGCCCGTAAACTGGCTCAACGCCTGCTTCCTGTTGAACAGTGGAAAGGCATCATTGCAGTCAGCCGCGGCGGTCTGGTACCGGCTTCGCTGCTGGCACGTGAACTGGGTATTCGCTATGTCGATACCGTTTGTATTTCCAGCTACGATCACGATCACCAGCGCGAAATGAAAGTGTTAAAGCGCGCAGAAGGCGATGGCGAAGGCTTTATCGTGATTGACGACCTGGTTGATACCGGCGGCACCGCACAGGCCATTCGCGAAATGTACCCAAAAGCCCGTTTCTGCACCATTTTTGCTAAGCCTGCGGGTCGTGAGCTGGTAGACGATTATATCGTTGATATCCCTCAGAACACCTGGATTGAGCAGCCATGGGACATGGGCGTGGTCTATATTCCGCCGATTGTTAAAAGCTGATTGATGTAACACAAACAACGCCCGGTTTTCCGGGCGTTGTGCTTTCTGCGCCTCGCGAGTTGTTTTGCGGTACAGTACACTTACTTACCGCTGTTAATGCTGTCAGAGAGGTAATATGCTTGGCAAAAACCTGAGCGTTGAGCTGTTCAAGCCTCGTTTTAAACACCCTGAAACCTCGACCCTGGTGCGACTGCGTCGTCACGCCACACATGAGGTGCATTCTGCGCTGGATGGGGACAGCCAGCGTGGCTGGTACCGGATGCTTAATAAGCTGATGTGGGCCTGGCGTGGTTTGCCCTCCCAGGAGATTAGCGAGGTGCTGGCGCGAATCGCCATCAGCGATGTTGAGCACACCAATTCGGCGCTGCTGGATACGGTCATCGGTTACCGTAACGGTAACTGGAACTACGAGTGGAGCAGGCAGGCGGGCATCTGGCAGCAGCGGGCACTTGACGCGAACACAGACGAACACGATCGGGCTGGTCACGACTGGTTACATGCGTCGCATCTCTACAGCGTGGCGGCGTATCCTTATATAAAAGGCGATGAGCTGGCCGATCAGGCGCAGACGCTGGCCAGCCGCGCTTATGAAGAGGCAACCCAACGGCTACCCGGAGAGCTTAAAACGCTCACCTTTCCGATTCAGGGCGGCAGCCCGGTAAGCGGCTTTTTGCATATGCCGTCCGGCGTGGACGCGCCTTATCCCACCGTCATGTTTTGCGGCGCGCTGGATTCGCTACAAACCGATCATTATCGTCTGTTCCATGACTATCTGGCACCGCGTGGCATTGCCATGCTCACGCTGGATATGCCTTCCGTGGGCAATTCGATGAAGTGGAAGCTCAGCCAGGATACCAGCTTTCTGCATCAGCAGGTCCTGCGTGACCTGACCTCTGTCCCCTGGATCGATCACACACGCGTTGCCGCGTTGGGCTTTCGCTTTGGTGCCAATGTGGCGGTCCGTCTGGCCTATCTCGAATCACAGCGGCTTAAAGCCGTGGCCTGTCTGGGACCGATCGTACACAGTATGCTGACGCAGGCTCCTCTGCAGAACAAAGTGCCGGATATGTATATGGATATGCTTGCCAGCCGACTCGGCATGACGGGCACCACGGACAGCGCATTGCGGGCGGAACTGCTTAGCTATTCCCTGAAAAATCAGGGCTTGCTGGGGCGCAGAACCGCAACACCAATGTTGTCCGCCTACTGGACAAACGATCTCTTCAGCCCGGAAGAGGAAAGCAAATTAATCGCTAACTCCTCGTCGCAGGGTAAGGCCTTGTTAATTCCGGTAAAACCGGTGATCGCCAGTTTTGATAAGGCACTTAATGAAATCAGCGACTGGCTGGCACAACGTTTGCAAAGATAGCTGGCAAAATTTGCCGTGTTTGCTACAACTACTAGCTGGAATCATTCGGATCGTCGAAAGACAGAGCAGCATGGCTGCTACGGTTCGGAATATAAAGCCTGTCCTTATGGAGAATTAGCATGACGTTACCGAGTGGCCATCCCCGCAGTCGCCTGCTTAAACGCTTCACGGAACTAGGACCTTACATCCGTGATGGAAAGTGTAGTGAAAACCGTTTTTTCTTCGACTGCCTGGCTGCCTGCGTGAATGTAAAACCTGCGCCCGAACTGCGTGAGTTCTGGGGCTGGTGGATGGAGTTGGAAGCGCACGCCGATCACTTTACCTACGTTTATCACATTGGTCTGTTTGACAAAGAAGGCGACTGGTCTGTCGCTACGATCAAGGGCAAAGATAACAACGCCCGCGTGGAAGAAACGTTACGTAATTTCCACGGCCGTCTAAAAGAGATGCTGAAAGAGTTTGAACTGGATCTGGTGCCTGCCAGTGATTTTGATGAAAAACCGGTAAAACTCAGCGCCTGACATCAGGCCCCTGCGAGGGCCTTTTTTGTACCCGCCTCAGGCAGCCAGAGTATCTGCAGGCAGACAGGGTCATGGGGCGACAGGAAAAGGAAAGGGCGAGTTTTGCAACTCGCCCTTTTAATAGACACATTCACATTGAGGGTAAAGCACTAAGCCTCTCCATAGCGCGGGCCGTCATTCCCTCGACAGTCCCTCTCGCCAGGTAAGACTCAGATTCATCAGAACTGGTAGGTCAGGCCGACAGCAACAACGTCATCGTTGTTAAGCGCCAGCTTGTTGTCTTTATCCAGTTGGTTGATTTTGTAATCAACAAAGGTCGACATGTTTTTGTTGAAGTAGTAGGTCGCGCCCACGTCGATATATTTAACCAGGTCAGCATTGCCGATACCGTTTTCGATATCTTTGCCTTTGGTCTGCACGTAGCCAATGGATGGGCGCAGGCCGAAGTCAAACTGATACTGCGCAACCAGTTCCAGGTTGTCAGCTTTGTTGGCGAAACCACCTACTGTACCTGTAGTATTGCTGAAGCTGCCTGGAACTGAAATTGGCGTCATGTTACGGGTTTCTGTATAGATCGCCGCAAGATAAACGCTGTTGGCATCATATTTTAAACCAGTACCCCATGATGTGGCTTTATCGCCGCGACCATAGGTTCCCGCGACCTGGGCATTGGTACGATCAGATGAAGTGATCGCACCTAATACGCTTACACCAGAATCAGGAATGGTATAGCCCAGTGATGCACCAAAACCATCGCCGTTCTGGCGGGAGGTATCTGTACGGCTGTTTGCAGAAGTCGAGTCATTTTTACCCTGATACTGAAGAGCAAACTTCAGACCGTCCACCAGACCAAAGAAGTTGGTGTTACGGTAGGTCGCTACGCCAGTAGCGCGCTGTGCCATAAAGTTGTCGGTACGTGCCGTGCCGTCACCACCAAATTCCGGGAAGACGTCAGTCAGAGACTCAACGTCATACAGCACGCCGTAGTTGCGGCCGTAGTCAAATGAACCGTACTGAGAGAATTTCAGACCGGCAAAGCCCAGACGAGTTTTGTTGTTCTGGTTAGCATCACTGCCTTCAGAGTTATTTGCCTTGTACTCATATTCCCACTGGCCGTAGCCGGTCATCATATCGTTAATCTGCGTCTGGCCTTTAAAACCAATACGCACGTAAGATTTATCGCCGTTAGCACCGGCATTGTCGCTGAAGTAATGCTCGGCTTTAACCTTGCCGTAGAAATCCAGCTTGTTACCATCTTTGTTATAAACTTCAGCGGCCTGCGCAGCAGAGGTCAGGGCCAGAGCAGATACCACGATTGCCAGTGTACTTTTCTTCATTTGCTATCAATCCCAATGAGTAAAATTTTTTTGTCCTCAACGTCTTCCTGTTACAGGCATGGCTGCCTTTATTCTCCGGATGCTCAGTGAACAGGCCGGGGGGCATTCAGTTGCCGCCTTGTTACAACAAGAAAACTTTTGAGGCATCAATGAAAAAGTTTGTAAAACACGGACTTTTTACCGATCAACGATGAACTTTTAATGACAATTTTGATGTTTTGTTGTTAACAGGGAACTTTTGGTCTAATTGACGCTCTGCGAAATTTGCAGTTTTTCCCTTACTGGCTGTTGGCTTCCCTCACTGCACCTGTTAAAAAGTCGGTTCACAGAAATTTTTTACGGCAGGACAACATGAGTGGCAGTCAGACCCTTGTGGTCAAATTGGGTACCAGCGTTCTTACCGGCGGATCGCGTCGGTTAAACAGAGCGCACATGGTGGAATTAGTGCGTCAGTGCGCGCAACAGCACGCCGCCGGCCATCGTATTGTGATTGTGACCTCCGGCGCGATGGCGGCCGGTCGTGAGCATCTGGGGTACCCCGAACTGCCGCCTACCATCGCCTCAAAGCAGCTGTTAGCTGCCGTGGGGCAAAGTCGTCTTATTCAACTGTGGGAACAGCTGTTTTCCATCTACGGCATTCATATCGGTCAGATGTTACTGACTCGCGCCGATATGGAGGATCGTGAACGCTTTCTTAATGCGCGCGATACTTTGCGTGCCTTGCTGGATAATCACATCGTGCCCGTCATCAATGAAAATGACGCGGTTGCCACCGCTGAAATCAAAGTGGGTGACAATGACAACCTGTCTGCGCTGGCAGCCATGCTGGGTGGGGCAGACAAGCTGCTCTTACTGACCGACCAGCCGGGGCTGTTTACTGCCGATCCGCGTCATAACCCAGAGGCGGAATTAATCAGCGATGTGCATATTATCGATGATGCGTTGCGCGCCTTAGCGGGCGACAGCGTGTCCGGACTGGGAACGGGCGGAATGTCGACCAAACTGCAGGCCGCAGACGTTGCCTGCCGCGCCGGTATCGATGTGATTATTGCTGCAGGCAGCCGCAGCGGCGTCATTAGCGATGTCATTGCGGGCAAGCCGGTGGGCACCCTGTTTCATGCGCAGCAAACGCCGCTTGAAAACCGCAAACGCTGGATTTTTGGTGCCCCGCCAGCAGGCGAAATTACCGTGGACGACGGCGCGCTTGCCGCCATTATCGAGCGCGGCAGCTCACTGCTGCCAAAAGGTATCCGCGAGATTCAGGGCAATTTCTCCCGTGGAGAAGTCATCCGTATCCGCAGCCTGCAGGGGCGCGATATCGCCCACGGCGTTTCGCGCTATAACAGCGACGCGATGCGCATGATCGCAGGGCATCATAGTCAACAGATAAGCGAAATTCTGGGCTATGAGTACGGGCCGGTTGCGGTACATCGTGACGATATGATCGTCAGCTAAGGAACAGATATGCTTGAAGAAATGGGAAAGGCGGCGCGTGCCGCAGCCTGGGCGATGGCGGACCTGTCCGCAGTCGAAAAAAATCAGGTTTTGCTCACGATTGCTGACCGACTTGAAGCAGAAAGTGAGATTATTTTAACGGCGAATGAGCAGGATCTGGCCGAGGCGCGACAGAACGGTATGAGCGCCGCGTTGCTCGATCGTCTGACCTTAACGCCGGCGCGCCTCAGCGCGATTGCCAACGATGTCCGCCAGGTCTGCCAGTTAGCCGATCCGGTCGGGCAGGTGATCGATGGCGGCCAGCTGGACAGTGGGCTGCGCATTGAGCGCCGTCGCGTACCGCTTGGCGTGGTGGGGGTTATTTATGAAGCGCGTCCAAACGTTACCGTGGACGTCGCCAGCCTGTGCCTGAAAACCGGCAACGCCGCGATTCTGCGCGGCGGGAAAGAAACGTGGCGCACCAATGCAGCGACGGTGCGGGTGATTCAGACTGCCCTTCAGCAGCACGGTTTACCCGCGGCGGCGATTCAGGCGATCGAGAATCCGGATCGTGAGTTAGTCAATCAGCTACTCAAACTGGATCGGTATGTGGATATGCTGATCCCGCGCGGTGGGGCCGGCCTGCATAAGCTCTGCCGGGAAAATTCTACTATCCCGGTGATCACCGGTGGAATCGGGGTTTGCCATATTTATATCGATGACACCATGGACGTTGCCCCTGCACTGGACATCATCGTCAATGCCAAAAAACAGCGTCCGAGCGCCTGTAATTCGCTGGAAACGCTGTTGATTGACGCCGCGATTGCCGATCGTTTTCTACCGGCTTTTACTGCACGCATGGCCGAAGAAAATATCCCCTTACATGCTGATGCCAATGTTCTGACGCGGCTGCAACAGGGGCCTGCCAGCGTAACGGCCGTGAAAGCGGGCGACTATGACGATGAGTGGCTGTCGCTCGATCTGAACGTCAAACTGGTCGCTGATATGGATGAGGCGATTGCGCATATCCGTATGCATGGCACCCAACATTCCGACGCTATCCTGACGCGTAGCACCAAGAATGCGGCCCGCTTTGTGAAGCAGGTGGACTCTTCTGCGGTGTACGTCAACGCCAGTACACGTTTTACCGACGGCGCACAGTTCGGTCTGGGCGCAGAAGTTGCCGTCAGTACGCAAAAACTGCACGCCCGCGGCCCTATGGGGCTTGAAGCGCTGACCACCTACAAATGGATTGCCTGGGGTGATGACACCCTGCGTGCATAACTGCATTTTTTAAAATAAAACGGGGGCCTGTTCAGGCTCCCGTTTTTTTTATGCTGCTTTTTCCGCGCCACTCAATGGTAGAGTCTTGCGTTTTTTGATGCGTTTTTAAGCCGTCAGAATGATATTGATCGACCAGGACGATTCAGTAGCCTGGCCTTTTTTTACAAAGAATGACTGAAAAGTGAGACTGCACGCGGCTTGCCGACGCATTTTGTGGTTCGCTGTGCGGTGATAGGGTGACAAATAATCAGAAATGCTAAGTCATGCTGTTAGGTAGTAAACTGACGGTAATATAAAATGAACTGGTAGCAAAAATGAAAAGAACATTCAGCGCCTCTTTCACGGTCAATTATTAACTAATGGTTAAAAAAGAAAGTACCAGACAAGCTTTCACCGCCAGGCTGATTGCAGCCTGCGAAAGTGCGGGCATTACTGGACACGGACGCAATAAACAGGTCGCCTGTGCGTTACAACGCCAGGGTTGCAAGATTTCAGCACCGGGCGTGTGGAAATGGTTCAACGCGCAGTCCGTACCCGATAATGGCAATTTACTCGCGCTCAGCCAGTTACTGGGCGTCAGGGTTGAGTGGCTGCAACACGGTATGGATCAGCCTCCGGAATCCTATCCCCTTCACGCATTTCCCGGCCCAAAAAACACCTTTCGCGTGAACAGTTTTGATTTAGGGCAAAAGTCAGCGGTAGGCGATGATTTTGTCGAAATCATTCAGGCCATTGAATACGATCAGGATGAGGCCCGGGTTCTGTTCAGCGGCCGTCCTGCCGACCATATCCGGCTCATTGCCATAAACAGCGATGCCATGTCCGATACCTTTGGCCCGCGCGATCAGCTGTTTGTTGACATAAGCGTTCAGAATTTTGACGGAGACGGTATCTACATTTTTACGTTGGATGAGCAGCTGTATCTCAAGCGTCTGCAGCTGCAACACAAAAGAATTGCCGTTATATCGGACAACAAACGTTACGAAACCTGGTATCTCGACAGAGACGATGTCGAGAGTTTAAACGTACTGGCTAAAGTCATTATGAGTCAGGCCCGGCAGTATCATATTCTGGGATAGGCCATCCAGCAGGCCCGCCCGCATACTCTGCAAAAAAATAATCGGCCTAAATTCAAAAAGTTAACTTACAGTTAAAAATAAATTAACTGGTGGTATTTGATAAAGCATAAGAACCTGTTAATAATTTGAACATGGATGAAACAACGTGTTACCTCATGGATGAAACGCTCTTAAACAATTGAGGCGCTGCACAAGCGCGAATCAACCCCCCCAAAAGCTAATGGGCTTTGGGATGGGGTGGATGCGCCTAATGCAGCGTCGTCAGATGCCGCCTGTTCCCTTTTGCTGACCCTTCCACCTGACTGATTAATCAGCCGGGAGGTGCGCCTGCGAACAGCATTCAGCGACATTCGAGCCTGTTCTTCAGACCCAAAACACTCGCCAGCCACCCTATCGCCAAAGACTCATTCACAGGAGGAGTTATGGCGATAATTCACTATGGCAAAAGCGTTTTCATCGGCAACGCACGTACCCGCCGTCATCAGCGGCGTCAACCTCTCAACCGTCTCAAACAAAGCATCGACGATGCGCTTAACTACCCACCCGAACCCCGACCTTTGCGACGCGCTGAACAAATTTGTCAGCGGCAGGTTACTTCTGTGGTTGACCGCGCGGTAAGCGCGCCACAGCGGAGAAGCAAAGAGATTTCAGGTTTTGATAACTGCTGTCTGCCCCATGTTCACCTTTACGCGGTTCGCTGAACGCGACGACCGTCACCGATCCACTGCCTGTAGCAGGCCGCGCCATCCTCCCTTCCTGTGCCTGATTTTTAGGCAAAACGTTAGTGCTGCTGCATTTTTAACCGTTCTGCCGCTGCGTTTATCGCTGGCACTAATCAGTTTGCTTTATGTTTTTTCATGGTGGATGGGCTGCCTGCATCATCACTGAGGAGTTTCTATGAGCCAGATTATTGCAATACTGAATTTCGAAGAAGGTTACGCCGAAATGCCCTATCTCGATTCACTGGGGTTTCCTACGGTTGCCGGAGGGATTCGTATCGGACCAAAAGGGGCGTCATTAAGTAACTATGTGCTGCGGGTGCCGCGTCGGGTGGGCGATGTGTGGAAACAGTGCATTCTGGAAAACAAAATCACGGATATGCAAAGTCGCGCTCCCCTGAAGCAGGCGCTGGCAAAGTGCAATGACGCACGAACCGATGTGTTGATGAGCATGGCATACCAACTGGGCGTTGACGGAGTTTTGCAGTTTAAAAATATGCTCAGTGCCATCACGCGCGAGCATTTTACGGAGGCGGGCGATGCCATGCTCAACAGTCTCTGGGCCCGGCAAACCCCCGGGCGCGTCAGGCGTCATGCTGAAGTCATGCGTAGCGGTAACTATAACATCTACCGGGGGCTGCTATGAGATGGTTATTTTTCATCATTGCCGTGCTGACCGTCATCATTATTTTGCTGCTGATGCAGCGTTTCACCACGTTGCAGTTCGTTTCCCATGCCAAATTGTTATTTAAAACCTGGTCTGTATGGCTGGCTTCGCTGGGGTCAATGCTCAGCGCCTGGGTTCAGTCATTTCCGTCGTCTGCCCTCAGTGCGTGGCAAACGCTGCCTGACGATGTGAAGAGCATCCTTCCCCACAATTACCTTGGTCTCATTGGCGCCTTTATGGTCGCGATGGGCGTCATTGCGCAATTTGTTCGCCAGAAAAACCTGCTGAATGAAAAGCGCCAGAGCAAAGAGGAGGCATCATGACGTTTTTTTCTCTGTTTACCAGCGGCTGGCACGGGCTGGCGGCGATGGGTGCACTGATCATCGCCGTCGTTGCCAGCTACGTCGGAGGTAAGAAAATCGGCAAGGTGCAACAGCAAGCCCGGTCGGAAGCTGACAGCGCCAGGCAAGAGGCAAATCGCATGGCGAATGTTACTCATCAACAGCAACGCAATAGTGAGGAGGCGAAGCGTGTGGCGACTGATAACCTTAATCTTGATGACGCTGCTGCTCGCGACAAGCTGCAGCAGTCCAAATATCACCAACCCTGAGCCCATCATTTATCGCGATTCAGCCTGCATCCTCTTTTCCCCGATTTATACCCATGGCGATGACGCCAATAAGGCCGACATTCGCACCGTGCGCGCCATTAACAGCCATAACGATTTATGGGATGTCCTGTGTGGTCATTCCGCTGCCGAAGATTCTTTAACCTTCTGATTTACAGCCTATTATCCTGAGGAGGATATCATGATTGAAGTTAACTCATTTGCTGAGCTTCGTACGACCATGCCGTCAAAACCAGGTGAAATTGCCGTACTGAAACGCTACTACGATAAAGATTCCAGCTTTCGTGGCGGCGGCGATTTTGTGGGGTTTACCGGCACCACGATTTTAAAAGATGATGGCGGTACGGTAGCCATAGGAAACGGCTTCTACTGGAAGCGTTCAATCAACGATCCGCGAGAAGTGAACATCCTGCATTTTGGGGCCAAGGGCGATGGCGTCACGGATGACACCGATGCGTTTAAACGTATTCTCGGCTGGTCACAAACTTACAGCCAGAATATGAAGGGATTGCCGGTACGTTTCCCGGGCGGGCGTTTTCTGATTATGCCCATGGATCTGAGCAATGCAGAAATCCCGTTCTTTGGCCTGGCCGGGGACGATCTGGCGCTGGGTTCTCTGCCCGGCACCACCATCGTGTCAGATAAAAGTGCCAATACCCTGTTCAAAGTTCAGGCACGGCGCACCACCATTCGTGGGATTACCTGGGACGGACAGGCCACGGCGGATACCGTCACCAACACGGCCACCATTACCCCTGAAATGTGCAGCAATGTTCAGCCGTTTTTTGAAAACAGTTGTATGGCAGGGCAAATCGTTAATATCAGCTGCTTTCGGGGGCAGCGCAGCGGTGGAACCATCTTTAAGCTGCAGGACACGCTCGACAGTAAGTTTGAGCAAATCTATACCAATACCACCTACTCGCGCGTTTTCGATATCGGCTGGTCAGGTTCCCCCAAAGGCGTCTGGGATCACTCTACGGCCGTTGAGTTATGCAATGCGAATTTCCAGACGGGCTATGGTGATGCCACGCTGTATATGCCGCGTATGACGCAGGCGATTATGCGTAACGTCTGGATTGAACATACGCGCAATCCCGGCGATCTGTCTGATGGCGGCTGGACCATCGATACGCTCAACGTCGAGAACTGCAGTACCCCATTAATACTGAACAACGCCCGCGTGGTAATGCGTCATATTAACCTGCAGTCAGGTTCAAAGCTCAGCCAGGACCTTGTGGCAGGCAAGTGGCTTTCTACCTTCGAGTATGGCTATCGACGTGACGAGAACTTCGGCACTTTCATGAGCGGTTCGCTGCGGGCCGGGTACTTTAGTGGCTATAAGGTAGTGAACAATACGGAGACGGATAACTGGTATCGTCTTGGACAGGTATTTTTCCCGGCACCCAATCAACAGTGGGTCATTGAGTTGATCGGTAAAGCGGATAACACCACGCCTTCAGGTACGGCAGGCTCGCCCGTCAATATGCCCGGCACGGGCAAGACCTGGATCAACCTGCAGCGGCTGGATACGGTCTGGGCAGATGCCTGCCATATGGGGCAGCCTGCGGTGATGGACATTCGCTATAACCGTGTGGGAACCACCTATGCCGGTATCTGGGTTAAGCTGCGAGCCAACAGTGGTGAAACCATGTTTAACCTCAAAACCACCGGTCCGACACGCTTTGATACGGGTTCCTGTTCCCTGTTTCAAAGTGACCTGTCGCTGGTGGATGACGTATCGAAAGTGGGCACGCTTAAGCCTGCCGCACGCTTTGGGTTACATAATGGCGTCGCGGGCGTGGGCGCCAATGAAAAAGGCGTGGTAACCCTCGCCACGGCGGCGGGGTCGCCGACCAATAAAACAACGCCGACGGGTTTTGTGCTCATCAATATTAACGGTACCGATCGTAAAGTCCCTTATTACGATTAACGCTGGCAATCCTACGCGAGGCTTCGGCCTCGCTTTTTTTTGCTTTAAGCGCAGTACCTGTCTCTTCCGCCGCTCTTTGGTTTTATCGGGATCTGAATGCCTGCCGGATATATTCGTGGAACGCATTGATGCCAGTCTTTGTTATTTAAACGATTGTTAAACGACGTCAAATCAGGTTGCGGGAGTAATACCTGAAAGCGCACTACTTGACAAAAAATTTTGCAATTTAATACTAAAAATTATTCTTCCATTAAATCTCCGCAAGAAACCATCCATTCTTGCAACATAAGGAACACGTTGTATGGTGGCTGCCATCATTATTGGTATTTTTATTATTAGCGTAATCTATGCACACTCGCGCGGTGTAGAAAAACAAAAGTTCTCGCGTCAGTTGTTTGATCACTCGACCTTTATGGCACCTGTTAATATGTTCATGACAGGCTTTTCAAGATTGCCAGCGAAACAGCCCTATTTTTCGACAGAGGAATTTCCAGAGCTTCGCGAGTTGACCGATAACTGGCAGGTCATTCGCGAAGAGGCGATACGTCTTCAGGATCATATCAAAGCGGCCAAAAGCCATAATGATGCAGGGTTTAATACCTTTTTTAAGCGTGGCTGGAAACGGTTTTACCTTAAATGGTATAGCGACGCACATCCGTCTGCCCAGCAGCTCTGCCCGGTCACCACGGCTCTGGTCAGTAAAATCCCCTCAGTCAAAGCGGCGATGTTTGCAGAGCTGCCGGCGGGCAGTCATTTAGGTAAACACCGCGATCCCTATGCCGGATCGGTGCGCTATCACCTCGGCCTTGTGACGCCCAACGATGACCGCTGCTTTATTGAGGTGGATCGACAGCGTCACAGCTGGCGCGACGGGCAGGCGGTTATTTTTGATGAAACCTACGTGCACTGGGCACAGAATGAAAGTGAGCAAACGCGTATCATTTTATTCTGCGATATTGAGCGTCCTATGAAGTGGCGCTGGGCACAGGCCATTAATCACTGGGTAGGCAGTACCCTGATGTCGGCAGCAGCCTCACCCAATGACGAAAATGACAAAACGGGTTTCATCAACCGCATTTTTAAATACGTCAATGCGATTCGCGATGCTGGACAGAATTTAAAAAAACGGAACAGGACAGTCTATTACTGGGTTAAGCACTCCTCGATTGTACTGATATTCCTTGCGATCATCGTGCCGAGTATCGTGATGTAGAAAGGGAATGACAGCCAGAACAGCACTCAGCGTCTGGCTGAACCCATAATACAGGCAGTGAACACCGTTATTTGGGTTTAAACTGCCTTACATCAATCGCGTATCGTTTTATTTTTCGCCACAACGTGGTGCGGCCGATGTGTAGCAGATCAGACATCGCCTGTACTTTGCCCTGAGTCATGCGGGCAGCCTGGAGGATCGCTTCTTTTTCAATCGCGCTAAATGACAGATTATCCGGCAGCAGAGAGGCGTTTGCGGCATTGTCAGGTTGCTCAGATAAAAGCGATTCTGGTAGGTTATTCCATCGGATATGGCCATGTTCACTACTGATAGCAATATTTTCAATCACGCTGTTTAATTCAAAGTCATTACCGGGCCATCCATAACCCATTAATTGCGTCATCACCTCGTCATCAACTTTAAAGCGCGAGGAAAAACGTTTTTCCAGCCTGCGTAGGCGGTGATTAATTAAATAGGGAATGCTGTTACGCCGCGCGCGCAAGGGCGGAATGGCAATCTCAAAGGAATGTAATGCGTAATAAAGCTGACGGCTAAAACGATTCTGTTCCACAAGATGGGCCAGATTAACGGTAGTCGTGGCAATCACTTTAATATCAACGGGGATCAGCCGCCGCGCATCAAGGCGAGTCAGCACGCCTTGCTTGATGACCTGAAGCAGGACAGATTGCTGTCCGGGTGTCAGATATTCAATCTTTTCCAGAAACAACGTGCCGCCGCTGGCCAGTTCCAGACGGCTTAAACGGCCATCTCTATCCTCGCCGGGTGCACTGCCTGTAAAATCCTCTCCCTGTGTATTGTCGGCATAAAGCTGACAGTTAACCGCAATGTAAGGGCCGCTTGCCCGGTCACTTTCATTATGAATTGCCTGACTCAGCAACTCTTTACCTACCCCTTCTTCCCCGCACAGTAAGACAGGAAAGCTGCCTTTGGCTGCCTGACGACCAAAATGTATTAAACGACGCGTGTCGGCATCCTCTTCTGGCATCTGTTCAAAGGTGTGACTGACTTTACCCAGTTGGCTGGTCATGAGTTGACGGACCTGCTCAACCGGATGGAGCAGTAAAATAAAGCTGTTGCCCTGAACTTCAACAATGGGTTTCAGGGTAATCACCGCATCAACAAACTGATGCTGGCTCTCGAAGGTGACTTCCACATGTTTTAATCCCTCTACCTGCTTAATCGCCCGGCGCAGCAGAGCCGGCAGCGTGATCAGGTCAGCGATATTCTTTCCCTGACTGGTTAAGGCATCAAGGTGCAACTGCCGGGCTGCCTGAGCATTCAGGAACTGCAGGACGCCTTGCTCATTCCACGCCATGACGCCGTCGTCCATGCTCTCCAGCAGGCCATAAAGCTGGTTCAGATGGCGGTTGGAATCGGCTAACAAATTGTCTGTTAACAGTGAATTGCCTATTTCCCGGGCAACAGAAAGCGTAAGCGAGAGATCGGAGGGCGCCTGATCCTGATAAAGACAGGCCAACGCGATAGAGCCAAATAAACGACCGTGATTATCGAATATGGGTGTAGAGCAGAAAGACCAGGTATGAAGAGCCCGTTTGAAATGCTGTTCCCGGCTGGTTTTTAATGGCTGGCCTTCAAGCGCGGCCAGCGACAGGGCGCAGGTACCGATGATACTTTCCGCACAGTAACTTCCCTCCTGCAGGCCTAATTTCTCAAGATCCAGCAGCGTCTGTGCATCGCCACAACGGTTTAAGATACAGGCGGATTCATCAAGAATAAACAGCGCACAAGGGCGGTTCGCCATATATTCCCACGCATCCTCAAGCGTGGCCTGGCCAATGGTGAGCAGGGCGGTTTTGCGGCGGCAAATCGACGCGTAAGTTAATCCCTGTGCCTGATGCGGTGCTTGCCAGTTATCCCGCTGCATGTATTTACTGCAGCGGTGCCATGACTGAGCTATCACCGCTGAAACGTGTTTATCGCTCTCGGGCGCGAACACTGTCATATCCATTTCCGCTGAAAGACCATAGGATCCCCCCAGCAGCGCAGCCAGGGGGAAGTCGTTGCCCGGAGACTCGGGCCAGCGGTTTACCTGTGACAGATTAACGCGACAGCCACTGCTGTCCTAGCAGATCGGCAGTGATAATCGCCGCATAAACGCTGTCTGGTGTGACCGGGAACGGCATATTGTGGATGGTTTCGCCTTCCACACAGGCCGCCTCGGCAACCGCCTGAATTTTTTTCTCGATATCCTGTTTCACGCCCATTTGCCCCAGGGTGACAGGCAATCCTACTTTCTGGCAGAACGCCAGCACGGTTTCGATCTCTTCTGTCGGGCTGTTCTGCAAAATTAACTGGGATAACGTACCAAACGCGACCTTTTCACCGTGATAAAGGTGATGGCACTCTTCCAGTACGGTAAACGCATTATGAATGGCATGCGCGGCGGCAAGACCACTGCTTTCAAAGCCAATCCCGCTGAGGTAAGTGTTGGCCTCAACGATACGTTCCAGCGCATCTGTTACCACGCCTGCCTGAGCCGCAAAGCGAGCCTTTTCGCCTTCCGCCAGGAGCGTTTCATAGCACAGCCGCGCCAGGCTTAACGCTGCGGCCGTCGACTTGCCGCCTGCCATGCTGGTTGCGCCAGAATCGTAACAGGCTTTGGCTTCAAACCAGGTGGACAGGGCATCGCCCATTCCCGCGACCAGTAAACGTACCGGTGCTTTGGCAATGATCGTAGTATCCATCACGACCATATCGGGGTTTTTGGGATAGATCAGGTACTCTGCAAACTCACCGGTTTCGGTATAAATCACAGACAATGCGCTGGTGGGCGCGTCAGTGGAGGCGATGGTGGGGATAACCACCACTGGCAGTTTGAGATACCACGCAATCGCCTTGGCCGTATCCAGCGTTTTACCGCCCCCTAATCCGATGACGCCGCGGCAGCCGTTTTGTTCTGCTAACGTCATCAGCCGGTTGATTTCAGTCCGGCAACATTCCCCGCTAAAACGTTCTGCATGACAGGTGACGTCATGTTCAGCAAGGCCGCTCAACACCTTATCGCCCGCCATGTTCATTACAAAGTCATCGGCAATCACAAAAAAACGATCGGCCAGGTTCTTTGCGTACTGGCCGAAGGACATGGCGGCATTGGGGCCCTGAATATATTTCGCTGGAGACTGGATAATTTTTGGCATTCCTTTCACCCTCAAGTAAGAACATGTTCGCATAGTGAACGCTGGCATCTCTCTGGCTCGACTTGCAGTGAAAGCCGAATGATGGCCGACGTCGCGTTTCACTTTACGCGCGACATGGAGGTGAAAAAGTTTTGCGGCCAACGTTCTGATATGGAACACCTTACCGCTCCGCACGTTTCATACTGGAACAATAAACCAGGTTTGAAAGCTATGTTGCGATCGCGATCGTCTCCAGCAGTGTAAAACGGCAAAATGTGGCGACGATTTTCCTGACTACATGACGCGCGATGCTGTCTGCCGCTAAAAAACCTGCCTACTCAACGGTCTTTATTTATCGCTTCCGCTGTCATGACTTGCTTTGCCTCTCATTTTCACCCAACAGACGCGTGATATGTTTCATTATGGAACATAAAAAACCTCACGATGTTCCGTTATGAAACTCTTCATCCTGACATTTTTTTTCTCGTCGACTCCATGAGAATCAGTGCGTCGACGAGCGGTCTGCCGCCGTTACCGTTCCCCCCGTAATCGGGTTGTCTTTGCCTCAGGCAGAGTGACAGCTAACCGCATCCAACGGAGCATAAAGAATGAAAAAGCTGATTAACCGTGTGGAAGATGTATTGAGTGAACAACTGGCAGGATTGGCAAAAGCCCATCCTGAACTGACGCTTCATCAGGATCCCGTCTGCATGACGCGAGCCGATGCGCCTGTAGTGGGAAAGGTTGCGCTACTTTCGGGCGGCGGCAGCGGCCATGAGCCGATGCACTGCGGTTTTATTGGTCATGGCATGCTGTCTGGCGCCTGCCCCGGCGAAATCTTTACCTCACCCACGCCAGACAAAATGTTTGAGTGCGCCATGAAAATTGACGGCGGTGAGGGCGTACTGATGATCATTAAAAACTACACCGGCGATATCCTCAACTTTGAAACGGCAACCGAACTGCTGCACGAAAGCGGCGTGAAGGTCACGACGATAGTCGTGGATGATGATGTCGCCGTAAAAGACAGCCTGTACACGGCTGGACGTCGTGGCGTGGCGAATACCGTGCTGATTGAAAAACTGGTTGGCGCTGCCGCAGAGCGGGGCGATTCTCTTGAAGCCTGCGCTGCGCTGGGACGTAAGCTGAATAACTGTGGTCACTCTATTGGCATCGCGCTGGGCGCCTGTACCGTTCCCGCTGCAGGAAAGCGCTCGTTTGAACTTCAGGACAATGAAATGGAGTTTGGTGTCGGGATTCATGGCGAGCCGGGTATCGATCGCCGCACCTTTACTTCACTGGATAACACGGTCGATGAGATGTTTGAAACCCTGCTGGAGAATGGCACCTACAGCCGCCCGCTGCGTCACTGGGATGTCGAGACCGGTAGCTGGCAAGAAGTGCAGCACACCAAGCAGGCTTTAACACGCGGCGACAGAGTCATTGCGCTGGTCAATAACCTGGGCGCGACGCCGCTATCAGAATTATATGGCGTGTACAACCGCCTGGCGCAGCGTTGTGAAGAGCAGGGGATCACTCTTGAGCGCAGTCTGGTAGGCAGTTACTGCACTTCACTGGATATGGTGGGCTTTTCCATCACGTTGCTCAGCGTGGACGATGATTCCCTGGCGCTGTGGGATGCGCCGGTCCATACACCAGCCCTGAACTGGGGCCAATAAGGAGATCGATATGTCACTGACCCGCGCCCAAATTGTGAGCTGGCTTTACCGCTGTGGTGAAGTTTTTACCCGTGAAAGTGATTTTTTGACCGGACTGGATCGTGAAATCGGCGATGCCGATCACGGTTTAAATATGCATCGGGGATTCAGTAAAGTTGTCGAGAAGCTGCCTTCTGTCGAAGATAAAGATATCGGCTTTATTCTTAAAAATACCGGTATGACGCTGCTCTCAAACGTAGGCGGAGCCAGCGGGCCGCTGTTTGGTACGTTCTTTATTCGTGCGGCTCAGGTTACCCAGGCGCATCAGAGCCTGACGCTGGAAGAGCTGTATCAGATGATTCGTGAAGGGGCGGAAGGGGTCATTAACCGCGGTAAAGCCGAGCCTGGCGATAAAACCATGTGCGACGTCTGGCTCGCGGTCGTGGCGTCACTGCGTCAGTCTAGTGAGCAGAATGTCTCACTCACCGCCGCTCTTGATGCCGCCTGCCAACAGGCGGAGTCAGCCGCCCAGTCAACCATCACCATGCAGGCCCGCAAAGGGCGCGCCAGCTATCTGGGTGAGCGCAGTATCGGTCATCAGGATCCCGGTGCAACCTCGGTCATGTTCATGATGCAAATGCTGGCCGCCGCCGCCAGGGAGTAAGGAGAGAGGAATGGTAAACCTGGTGATCGTGTCACACAGTGCAATGTTAGGCGAGGGCGTGGAAATGCTGGCCCGGCAAATGTTAACCGGCGATAATTGCAGGATCGCGGTCGCCGCCGGCATTGACGATCCTGATCATCCCATCGGCACGGATCCGATAAAAGTGATGGAGGCGATTGAGGCTGTCGCGGATACCGATCATGTGCTGGTCATGATGGATATGGGAAGTGCCCTGCTCAGTGCTGAGACGGCACTTGATCTGCTCGATCCGGTCATTGCTGAAAAAGTGCGCCTGTGTGCAGCACCGTTGGTGGAAGGCACGCTGGCGGCCACCGTCAGCGCGGCGGCGGGAGCGGACATCGACACAGTCATTGACGTTGCCATGAATGCGCTGGCGGCGAAACAGGCCCAGTTAGGGATAACGCCTCCCGCGCACGCCGCTTCGCTGCCCGCGCAAGCGCCCGATTCGGACGCGCGTTCGGTTACGGTCACCATCAGGAACCACCACGGTCTGCACGTTCGTCCTGCTTCGCGGCTGGTCGCTGCACTGGCAGGAATGAACGCTGATCTGGTGTTAGAGAAACAGGGGCAGTGCGTGAAGCCAGACAGCCTCAACCAGATTGCTCTGCTTCAGGTTCGCTGTCATGACGCCGTTACCTTGTCGGCGAGTGGGCCCGATGCTGAGCGTGCCCTGGCGGCATTTGAATCCCTTGCGGCGGAAGATTTTGGCGAACATCCCGAGTCGATGGCGTTAAAAACATCGGCGTCCACCGTCGAAAAGGTTCAGGGTAAAGCGGTGTTTTATCCCCTGCCGCTGGCGCAGCCTGCCAGGCACCCTTGCAGCGACGTCGGGCAGGAAGAGCGGCGGCTGCAGCAGGCGATAGTAGATACGCTCAATGACCTGAATGCGCTGGCTGCCCTGGCAGAGAAGAAATATGGTGCTTCGGTGGCGGCTATTTTCTCAGGCCATTACACGTTGCTGGACGATCCCGACCTGTTTGACGCTGCCTGTAAGGTCATCCGTAATGACTCGTGTTGCGCTGAATCAGCCTGGTATCAGGTGCTAATGGAATTAAGCCAGCAATATCAGCACCTGGATGATGCGTATTTGCAGGCGCGGTTTATTGATATCGAAGACATACTGTACCGAAGCCTGTGCCACCTGAAAGGGCGCGACATCAGGCTGCCGACACCAGACGTGCCCGCCATTATCGTGGCAGACGATATCTTTCCGTCAGCGGTCGTTAATCTGAATGCGCAACTGGTAAAAGGCATTTGCCTGCGGGAGGGCAGCACGCTGTCACATGCCGCAATCATTGCTCAGCAGGCCGGTATTGCCTTTATCTGTCAGCAGGGCGCAGTGCTGGATATCATTCAGCCAGAGGACAGGCTATTGATTGATCCCGCTGCACAGCGCGTGAGTTGCGCATAACGCTAGTGTTCATTAGCCTCTGGTATCTGTTTCAGGGGCTTTAATTTATTTGGCCAAAATTTCAGTTAAATCTCTTTTTGTTCCCTTAACCTTTCGACAAACCTCCTCTCATTTTGACGCATTTTTATCCAATAATTAGCCGATATTTCAATCAGAAAACATAAATAAATCGCGTCCCACAAATGGGTTTCCGCCAGGGACTACCTTGGGATTTCATGTTTATTTTTATTCGGGAAAGGCTCAAGAGAGTGCATTTTAGTTAAGGGGATATTTTTAAAATCATATTTGGGTTAAGGCGGGAAACAGTGAGTGATTAAATAAAATATATATCAAGCTGTCGTCTTTTACTTTTATCAGGAATTTTCCAATAGTTTAGGTGATATTATGCTTTCACTGCTTTACAAAAAACTTACATTTCTTTTCATTGGGCTTACCTATGAGAGCAAAGACAGGGAAGTGGCTGGCGTTGAGCGCCGCGCTTATCACGGTAAGCGCACTGGCTGCGCCGTTGACGCCAGGCGATCGCGATTATATCCAGACTCAGCAACAGCAACGCCTGCAGCAGGATCAGCAGCAGCGTGATGCACTCTGGCAAGCTGTGTCACCGCGTATAGTCCCCGCTCCCCGTGCTGATGCGTCAGGCCGTTGCTTTACTATTCATCAGATCATAATCCGCAACGCCACACTGCTTTCCGCCAGCCAGCAGCAGTCACTGACTTCTGCTTACGTCAATCGTTGTCTGGACTTAACGCAAATTAATGCGCTGGTACATGCGATTTCCGACTGGTATATGCAAAGGGGTTATATTACCAGCCGGGCTTTTTTAACAGAACAGGATCTCTCTTCTGGCCAGCTAATTATTCCCGTGCTGGAAGGCAAACTGGACACCATTATTCTGGACGGTAAACATCCACACCTGTTGCGCATGGTATTTCCGGGGCTGGAAGGAAAAATCCTGAACCTGCGCGATATTGAGCAGGGCATGGAGCAGATTAATCGCGTACGCACGGTACCTGTTCAAATCGAAATTCAGCCGTCACCTAAACCGGGTTATTCCATTGTTAATCTGACAGCAAAACCTGAATTTCCCCTCAGCGCGACCTTGGGTTTTGATAACAGCGGGCAGCGCAGCACCGGCCTGGGCCAGCTTAACGCCTCTCTGACCGGAAATAATCTTTTGGGGCTGGCGGATCGCTGGTTTGTCAGTGGTGGGCGCAGCAGCGCATTCAGCCACTGGCGCGATGCGCAGAACTTACAGGCCGGCGTCAGCGTGCCTTATGGTTATGGCCTGCTGGATTACAGCTACAGCTGGAGCAACTACCACAGCCATTTTATCAATAACGATTTCACGTGGTTCAGCAACGGCAACAATATTGCACATCGCCTTAACGGCTCCTGGGTTTTATTTCGCAACGGCGATATCAAAACGGGCGTGCAGATTGGCCTGAATCACTATTCCAGCCACAACTATCTCAACGATGCGCCTCTGGTAAGCAGTAGCCGCAAATTAACCAGCCTGCAGTTTGGCCTGAACCACACTCAGAAAATTGCCGGTGGCGTCGCCACGCTTAACCCATCGTTTAGCCACGGTATGCCGTGGTTTGATGCCGAAAGCGATGAAGGCAAAAACGGTAACCTGCCGAAAGCAGAGTTTCGTAAATGGAGCATCAGCGCCAGCTATCAAAAACCGCTTACCAACAAGCTGTGGTGGCTAAGCAGCCTTTACGGACAGTGGTCACCCGATCACCTTTACGGTAGCGAACGACTCACGCTGGGCGGCGACAGCTCTGTGCGTGGCTTCAAAGAGCAATACCTGTCGGGCGATGTAGGCGGTTACTTACGCAATGAGCTGGATTACAGCCTGTTTACGTTACCTGGGCTGGGTGAAGTCACCGCACTGGCGGCGGTGGACGGCGGCTGGCTGAGAAGCGATCCGCAAAACCCACAGTTTACCGGCACGCTCTGGGGCGGTGCCGTGGGGCTTGGCACTCGCAATCAACATTTTTACACCCAGTATACCGTCGGCATTCCGCTCAGCTATCCCGGCTATTTACAGCCGGATCACGTCAGCATTTACGCCCGCGTCGGGCTGGTATTCTAAAAGAGGAACTGATTATGGACGATCGTCAGCCTGTTTCCCTTGCCCGTCGCGCGCTGAGCTACCTCATCTGCTATCTGGTGGCGGTGCAACCGATGCTGCCCGTGATGGCTGCTGAAATCACGCCAGTCACGCCAGGCACCAGGATGGATGCGGCAGGCAATGGCGTGCCCGTGGTCAATATTGCAACGCCGAATCAGGCGGGTGTTTCTCATAACCAGTACGATCAATATAACGTGGGGCAACAGGGCCTTATCCTCAACAACGCCACTGGCCAGCTCACGCAGACCCAGCTTGGCGGGCTGATCCAGAACAACCCCAACCTTAAAGCCGGACAGGAAGCGCGCGCCATTATTAACGAAGTGGTGGGGGCCAATCGTTCACAGCTGCAGGGCTATACCGAAGTGGCCGGTAAAGCCGCCAACGTTATGGTGGCTAACCCCTACGGCATTACCTGTAACGGCTGTGGCTTTATCAATACGCCCAACGTGACGCTGACCACCGGTAAACCGCAGTTTGATGCCAACGGCAACCTGGCCGCGCTGGAGGTCAGTAAAGGCACCATTACCATTGAGGGCCAGGGACTGGACGGCAGTAAAGCCGATGCAGTATCGATTGTGGCACGCGCAACGGAAATCAATGCCGGGATTCACGCCAAAGATCTCACCGTGACGCTGGGAGCAAACCGCGTCGGGCAGGATGGATCGATAACGCCCATTAACGGCGAAGGGCCTGCGCCCGGCGTGGCGGTCGATACCAGCGCACTGGGCGGCATGTACGCCAACCGCATTCATCTGGTGTCGAGCGAAAAAGGCGTCGGCGTCAATCTGGGTAACTTACTGGCCAGACAGGGCGATATCACCCTGGATGCGAACGGTAAACTGGCGGTGCATAACAGCCTCAGCAGCGGGGCACTGACCGCCAGTGCGCAAAGCATAGAGCTGAGCGGGGAACATAAATCCGCTGGCCCGGCGACGATAACCGCACAAAACGCTATCAGTCTGCACGATGGGAGCCTGGGGAGCGATCGCACTATTGCATTGCAGGGCGGCAAGCGTCTGCAAATCAACAGCGGCAAGATCGTGGCCGGTGACAGCATCAACCTTGCCGCGACCAGCCTGTCGCTCGACAACGGCAGTGCACTCAATGCCACCAATAACATCTCGTTCAACGCGCAGCCAGACTTCACCGGCGGCTTAAGCCTGGACCCGGCCGGTCAGTTTGATAATGCCGGACAGGTAACCGCGGGCAATAACCTGTCTGTTAATGCATTTACGACAGGCAACAGCGGCGGGTTACTCGCTAAAGGGCAGCTCGCCATGGTCGGTAATTATGTTACGAACCAGGGGATTCTGCAGGGCAATAACGTCAGGATTAAGAGTAACAGCCTGAATAACGGCGGCACTTTGCAGAGTGCCGATGCTGTAACGCTGGATGCTTTTACGCTGGAAAACAACGGGACGCTCATTGCTAAAGGTCAGTTAAATGCTGTCAGCAACAGTTTTGATAACAGGGGCACATTGCAGGGAAGTGGTGTTGACATAAAAAGTGATGCCTTACGTAACAGCGGAACTTTGCAGAGTGCCGGTTTACTGACCCTGAATGGCAATTCGCTGGATCAACTGGGCACGCTTGGGGCGACGGGCGACGGCGTTTTAACTTTTCGCGATCGCATAAGCAACACGCAGGGCGCCAGTCTGTTGAGTGATGGCGCATTAACTCTGTCGACGGGCGATCTGTTTCAGGACGGGAACCTGTCGGGGCGCTCGGGGCTGGCAATCAACAGTGACAACCTGAGCAGCGCAGCCGGTGCTTCAAGTGCCAGCCAGGGTGATATCGCGCTTCAGGTAGGTAAACACGTTGATATTAACGGCGACGTCAACGCCGACGGGATGCTGACGTCGACAAGCGGCAGTTTACACACGGGCACGACGGCACATCTGCAGGGGCAAAACATTACTCTGCGGGCGGGGCAGATCGCGCTGGAAGGAACGCAGGCGGCTAAGCAACGGCTACACATTACGGGAACGGATCTGACGCACGCCGGCAAAAGCAGTGGTGATGACGTGATACTCAGCGCGTCAGGCTCGCTGAGTAACCAGGGTTCCCTGGTCGCGAATGATGGGTTACAGGCCAACGCCGCAAATCTGAGTAATACGGGAACGGGGAGCGGTAAGGATATTAACTTCACTGCCACCGGTACGCTGATAAACGCCGGTGCGCTGGTCGCGAAAAATCAGTTGCAGGTGGGCTCCGCATCATTAAATAACAGCGGCACGCTGACCGCGCCGCAGCTGTCACTGAGCAGCGACAGCCTTATCAACAGCGGTCTGATACAGGGAACGCAGAATCTGGCGCTGCGCAGCCAGGACCTGACCAACCAGCGCTCAGGCAGTATTGCGACGGCGGGCGATTTAACCCTTACGCTGCCAGACTTCAGCAACAGCGGACTGCTCAGCACGGGCGGTGCACTGCAGCTCAGCGGCGGCAGTCTGACCAACGACGGCGAAATCAACGCGCTTTCGCTTCAGTCCGACAATGGCCGGCTGACTAACCTGGCCGGTGGTAAATTGCTGGCTACAGGTGCGCTGCAACTGGCAAACGATCAGTTTAACAATAGCGGGTTGGTTGCCGCAAAAGGGCTGGGGCTCAATGCCGCAACGCTTGATAACGCAGGCCGCATTCAGGGCAGCGACAGCCTTACTCTTCAGGCCGGTACATTCACTAACCGCCAGGGGGGCGAACTGCTGACTACGGGACAACTCACCCTGAACAGCGGTGACCTGACTAACGCAGGATTAATTCAGGCAGATAAACTGGCTCTGACGGCGGATAACTGGCAAAACAGCGGCAATGCGCTCAGCGCAGGCAATGCCACGCTGAAGGCGAAAACCCTGACCAACAGCGGCAAGATACTGGGTCAGCAAAGCGTTGAGCTGCAGGGAAATACCACAGACAACAGCGGCTGGTTACTGGCAAAAGTGCTGGCCTTCCAGGGCGATTTAATCAACAGCGGCCTGATTCAGGGCGATACGGCGCTGACTCTGAAGGGCGGCAGTCTGAGCAATCAGGCGACGGGCCAGTTGCAGACGGCGGGCAACGCTGACATTACGGCCTCCTCTCTGAACAACCAGGGACAGCTACAGGGCGATAATCTGGCTGTCACAGCACAAAGCTGGCAAAACAGCGGCAGTGCGCAGGCCACAAAAAATATCACCGCCTCTGTGGCTGGGGAGCTTAACAACGGTGGCACCCTGACGGCCCAGCAGGCAATGAACCTGCAGGCTGGCAAAGTAACTAATGCAGGCTCGCTTGCTGCGGATCAGCTAACTATTCAGGCTCCCCAGCTCAGTAATGCTGGCCTGATACAGGGCAACAGCGCACTGGCGATAACCAGCGCGCAAATTGCTAACCTGGCGAACGGTCGGCTTGTCAGCGGAAGCGGACTGAGCCTGGCACCTGTCCAGTTGGTAAATGATGGGCTGTTACAGGTGGCGGGCACCTTCAGCATCAACGGCGGCGATTTTACCAATAACGGCCAGGTGAATGCGGACGCGTTGAATACTGCGCTGACCGGCACGCTGAATAATGGCGTAAACGGCAAGCTGCTGGCGCGTCAGCTGGCGCAGGTCCAGGCGCAGTCACTGACTAACGCCGGTAGCGTTGCAGGCCAGCAATTGCAGATAACGGGCGATACGTTACAAAATCAGGGGCTGCTGCAGGGCGATAACGCGCTGACGGCAGGGTTCCGTCAGTTGAATAACCTTGCGGGCGGCCAACTGATTACCGGTGGCGCACTGACGTTGCAGGGTACGGACGCCCGTAACGCAGGAACCTGGCAGGGCAGCCAGCTCAGTTACCGTTTCGGCAGCTTAAAAAACACCGGTACCCTCAATGGCACTGGTGCACTGGACGGGCAAACCACGGGGCTGCTGGATAACAGCGGCAACCTGATTACGGGCGGCAACGCCAGCCTGAATGCCGAGAGCCTGACTAACAGTGGCAAAATCATGGCAAGCGGGCTGACGCTGCGTGCCGGATCGCTGAATAACAGCGGCCTGTGGCAGGGCAGTACTTCACTGGACGCGCTTAGTACTGGCGATCTCACCCAGTCTTCAACAGGCAGAGCGTTAAGCGGTGGCGATCTGCTGCTTGGCGCGGCGACATTAAACACGGCTGGCACCCTGCAGGGGGTGAATGCCGAGATAACGTCTGGTAGCTGGCAAAATCAGGGATCGCTGCTGAGCACCGGCGATCTCAGCGCCGCGATTGATAGCAACCTTACGAATGGTGGATCTCTACTCAGTCAGGGCGGTGCACAACTCAGTGCGCAAAATCTGGTGAATACCGGCTCTGTCCTCGCCGAAAAAGCCATGACGCTTAACGGCGGTTCGCTGAACAACAGCGGCGCCATTCAGGGCGATACGCTGTCGGTTACTCCCGCAAGCGTGACCAACCAGGGCAACCTTATCGGTCTGAAATCCCTGACGCTCGGACCGGCCCCGCAGCGGTTCAGAATGCTGCTGGCGCAGAGCGCTCCGACGCGTGAACTTGTGAATAACGCGGGAGGACAGCTTCTCACGCAGGGCGCGTTAACGATTACGGCCGATAACGTCACCAACAACGGATCGTGGCAGGGGCAACAGATCCTGCTGAATGCGGCAAAACTGGCCAACGGTGGAGCGATTCAAAGTGCCGATGGCCTGCAACTTACCCTGAGCGACAGGCTGGATGCCGCCGCAGGCAGCAAGATCTCTGCCAACGGCACCGCAGCCTTACAGGCGCTGACGCTGGCGAATCAGGGGCAATGGGTGGCTAAAAACCTTACCCTGAAAGGCGACACGCTAAACAATAACGGGGAAATTACTGGCGCGGACAGCCTTAGCGTGCAGCTCAACGGCGCGCTGACACAGCAGCAGGATAAGAACCTGCTCAGTGCCGGAAAAATCAGCCTGCAGTCGGCATCGCTGAATAATTTGGGCCGTATTCAGGGAAGCGATCTTCAGATTAACACCGGTGCGTTAGATAACGCGGGCCGCCTGCAGGGTGACAATAACCTGCTGCTCAGCGCCACCGGGCATCTCACCAACGCCGCGAATGGCACTCTGGTTTCTCAGAACGCGCTGACGCTGACCACACCAGATCTCTATAACTATGGTCTGATTCAGGGCGTTGGTGGCACAGTCAACGCCACAAACTCAGCCACCAACAATGGCAGATTACTGGCTGGCGGCGCGTTGACCTTTACCACACCGCAACTGGTGAATAATGGCTGGCTGCAGGCCGGACAGCTCACGCTGAACGCGTCCGGCTTAACTAACAACGGCACGCTGCTTGCCGATCAACAGGGCACCCTGAACGGCACCAATTTCCAGAACCAGGGCATGGCGCAGGGCGGCAACCTGGCCGTTAATTATCAGAATCTCGGTAACAGCGGCACCGTGCTCGGCACCGGACAACTGAACGTGAATGCCGCGCAGGTTAACCTGGCCGGATCGGGACGGCTGTTCAGCGGCGGCGGTTTGACGCTGGTGAGTAACGGTTTTGACCAGTTCGGTCAGGTCGTTGCGCTGGGCGATGTGCTAGTGAATCTGGCGAACAGCTTCGTCAGTCATAACACGCTGGCAGCGGGCAACCGGCTGACGCTTAACAGCAACGGATCGCTGGAAAATCAGAGCACAATGCAGGGCCAGGGCGTGACGCTGAATGCGGGCGGCGACCTCACCAACAACGGCCAGATCACCACCGGCGGCGCTGACAGCAGCCTGACAGGCAACCGCATCGCCATGAACGGTGCTGGCACGCTGCAGGGCGGCGGCAACGTCACCCTGAACAGCCGCAGCGATGTCACCCTTGACGGTTTTACCGGAACGCTCGGTAACCTGACCATCAGCACGCCAGGCAGCCTTGTCAACACGGCGCTGCTTTACGCCGGGCAGAATCTCTATTTATTTGCTAACAGCATTCGTAACCAGCGTGGCGATATTCTCGCGGGCAACAGCCTGTGGATGCAGCGCGATGGCGCGGGCAATGCCAACGGGGAAGTGATCAACACCTCTGGGACGATTGAGACGCAGGGTGGGGATATTAATATCAATACTGGGCATTTGTTGAATACGCGGGATGGGTTGCAGGTTACACAAACTAATAATCCTAATCCCACAAAAGTAGGCGCTGGTAACGCCTATATAAATTTTTCTATATGGGAACTTAATCCTGGAGATTATGGCACTGCAATAGTAACCATCAATCATCCAGCCCAACCTAACTGTGATTCAGGTAAGGGGGCCACAAAATGCCACGGCACAACTACAACTGAAACTGTATATGCCCCTAATATAAAACTCGAAACGCAAAAAGTTATTCTTTCCAGTTCAACCTTGAGTGTCATAGCAAATGGTGGAGTCGCACGCTTAGCTTCAGGAAGAGATCTTGTTATAAATGCAAATGGGCTAGATAACCAAGCCAGCAATATTTTATCTCAAAGAAATACTGTTCTTTCAGGTGGGTACTTTAATAATCAATCTTGGCAAGCAGGTACTCAAAATAATTTTGCTATATATAAGTACACAGGTGTTTTTGCAACTACTCCGATACCTAATAATCAAAGGACAGTGGATGGTGCTATTGGCAATAATATACCTTATCAACTCGTTGGGCATGAAAATAACTTTACGGCGGGTGAACTTTATCGCGCAGTTATTCAGGCCGGAGGCAACATCAGTGCCAATTTCTCCAGCAATATTAGTAATACCAACACCACAGCAAACGCAGGCTGGACCGGAAATACACTATCCACTCCCGGTATAAGAGGACTAGCCTCATTTAGCCAGTCGGGTGCACAACAACGTCAGCAGATTGCCGGAGCAGAAAAGGTTACGGTTAATTCTCCTCAGTGGCGCGATCAGCTTCAGGGTGCCTTGCAGCAGGTCAATGGTAATAGTTCACTGGATAGCAGCGCATCTGATAAGGCCTCGCTTGTTACTCATGCATCGGATAGCTTTGGTCGTGCCGATTTAAGTCAGTCAGGTAGACTGATTTCCGATCCTGCAGTCAGCACAGCTAATCTACGCAGTTACAAGCCGGCCAGTGTGGACACCAGCGCCTATCCGATTCCGTCTGACGATAATGGCTATTTTGTTTTTGGTAACAGCAAAAGTCCCTATTTAATCACTCTCAATCCAAAACTTAACGGTCTGGGACAACTGGATAACAGCCTGTTTGGCGATCTTAACGCATTGCTTGGCAGGCAGTCGGGACAGGTACCGCAGGAAAGCCGTCAGCTTTATACCGATAAAACCACGTTCCTGGGGTCGTCTTACCTGCTTGATCGTCTGAACCTCAAGCCAAACTATGATTACCGTTTCCTTGGTGATGCGGCCTTTGATACGCGCTATGTCAGTAATGTGGTGTTAAACCAGACCGGCAGCCGTTATCTGAACGGCATTGGTTCCGAACTGGATCAGATGCGCTATCTCATGGATAACGCAGCCTCTGCGCAACGTGCGCTGGGGTTGCAGTTTGGGGTTTCTTTATCTGCGCAGCAGGTAGCCTCGCTTGATAAAAGTATGGTCTGGTGGGAAGCCACGACGATAAATGGCGAGACGGTAATGGTGCCGAAAGTCTATTTATCATCCAAAGATGTGGAAATGCATGACGGCAGCGTGATTGCAGGGAATAACGTGACGCTTTCCGGCGGTGATATTACCAACAACGGCAGTACTGTTACCGCAAAAAATAACCTGACGGTTAGCAGTCAGAACAGCATAAGTAACCTTAATGCAGGCATGCTTTATGCTGGCGAAAATCTGCAGTTGAGCGCGATAAATAACATCAACAATATCAGCTCAAATATTAGTGGTAAAAAGGTTAACCTTGAGAGTGCTAATGGCGACATTAATAATATTACTACCACTGATTTATGGCAATTAGATGCAAAAAGTAATAGTGGTTTAGAGAAAAAATATAGCGAAACATTAACGAAAGCGACAGCCAATATCACTGCAGTAGATTCGCTAAGTCTGAAAGCAGGAAATAGTATTAACGTTACAGGTGCGAATGTTAAAGCGGGTGGCGATCTTCTTCTGGATGCGTGGAAGGATATTGCTATTACAGACAATCAAAATATCAATGATTATTCGCAAACAGTTTATGGTCATGGAAGAGGTTGGGAAGGGAAAGTCATTGGTAGTACCACCCAGACTCAGGTGAGTACAGACAGTAGTACGATTACTGGGGGCAAAAACGTCACTATCCATTCTGGCCGAGATCTGACTGTAACTGCCAGTAATATTAATGCGGCAAATGATGCCAGTCTGATTGCTGGCAACAATCTTAATCTCAATAGCGCTACGAACAGCCAGAGTCGTTCTCAAGGCAATTCATCATCGTCGTCAGTTGGAACTTCGCGAAGTCAGATTAACAGCGGCGGTAATTTGAGTCTCGCCGCTGGTCAGGACATTACCAGTCAGGCTGCAAATATTGCATCTAACGGAGATGTTGCCTTGAAAGCAGGCAACAATATCAATCTCAACAGTTCCAGCAACACTACGAATAGCAGAAGTGGCAACCAGGAATCCCATTCCACTAGTCTGGATCGCACGGCTGTCAGCAGCGGCGGTAATCTCAGCCTGGCTGCCGGTCAGGATATCAACAGTCAGGCCGCCGCCATCGCCGCTACCGGCAATGCCGCGCTGAAAGCGGGCCGTGATATCAACCTGAATGCCGACGCCATCGGTTCTGGCTACAGCGAAAGGGGCGACAAGAAAACTGTTATCAGTGAAACCGTGCGTCAGCAGGGCACCGAGATCGCCAGCGGCGGCAGTACCACTCTGGTAGCCGGTCGCGATATCAATACCGAAGCAACCGATGTGACGGCAAAACAGGATATCGCCCTGCAGGCTGGGCGCGACGTTAACCTGAATACGGCGACCGAAAGCGATTATTACTACAAAGAAGAAACCAAAACTAAAAAAGGCTTCCTGAGTAAAAAGACCACGCACACTATTCAGGAAGACAGTGCAACGAATGAAAAAGGCACCTTGCTGAGCGGCAACAATGTCTCCGTTAAAGCAGGTAATGACCTGCTGGTAAAAGGTTCTCAGGTCGTTGGTGATGGCAATGTGGCACTGGATGCCGGTAACAATGTCGATATTGCTGCCGCAACTAATACCGATTCCACATGGCGTTTTTCGGAAACGAAAAAGAGCGGCCTGATGGGAACGGGCGGCATTGGTATCAGCATCGGTAGCAGTAAATCACTGCAGGAGATGCGCGATAAAGGAACAACGCAAAGCCAGAGCATCAGTACCGTCGGCAGTACTAAAGGGAATGTTTCAATTACCGCTGGCAAGCAGTTGCAGGTTAAGGGTGCCGATTTGGTGGCGGGCGGTAATATGGCGCTCCAGGGTGATAGCGTTACTGTTACGCCAGGACACGATCTGCGTACTCACGATGAAAGAACGGAGCAACGTACCAGTGGTTTAACGCTTGCGCTGTCTGGTGCGGTAGCGGAAGCCGTGAACAGTGCAGTCGCTGCGGCGCAGTCAGCCAAACAGCAGAGTGATGGTCGTCTGGCCGCGCTTCAGGCGACCAAGGCAGTCTTGTCTGGCGTGCAGGCGAATCAGGCCAGTCAGCTTGCTCAGGTACAGGGTGATCCTAATAACGGCATTGGCATCAGTATTTCACTTTCTACCCAGCAGTCGAAATCGGAGCAGCATCAGCAGTCAGACACGGTTAACGGCTCAACGATCAATGCCGGCCGTAATCTGAGTATCAATGCCACGGGCAAAGGCCAGGGGCCAGACAGCGGCAATCTGGTGATTTCTGGTAGTCAGCTGAAAGCAGGCGGCGATACGACGTTACAGGCGGCAAACGATATCACCCTAACCGGAGCGGCAAACACCCAGCAAACCACAGGTAAAAACAGCAGCAGCGGGGGCGGCATTGGTGTCAGCTTCGGCGTTGGGGCAGGCAGTGCGGGATTAAGCGTCTTTGCCAGCGTCAATGGCGCTAAGGGCAATGAGAAAGGCAACGGCACGGTCTGGAGCGAAACGACCCTGGACAGCGGCGGCAAGGTTGCCATCAGCAGCGGTCGCGATACCACATTGAGTGGCGCTCAGGTCAATGGCAACAGCGTGAAGGCGGATGTGGGTCGGGATCTGACCATTACCAGCCTGCAGGACAGCGACAAATACGATTCTAAGCAGTCCAGTTTTGGTGCAGGCGGCAGTTTTACCTTTGGCTCCATGACCGGGTCCGGGTATATCAACGCCAGCCAGGACAAGATGCACAGCAATTTCGACAGCGTGAAGGAGCAAAGCGGTCTTTATGCTGGCAATGGCGGCTTTGATGTCACGGTGGGCAACCATACACAGCTTAACGGTGCGGTCATCGCCAGTCAGGCCGATGCGGATAAAAACCGTCTGGATACCGGCACACTGGGCTTTACCGATCTGCATAACGAGGCCGACTACAAAACCGAGCATCAGGGCATCGGCATGAGTTCAGGTGCCAGTCTGGGCGGTCAGTTTGCCGGGAATATGGCAAACACCATGCTGGCAGGCGCAGGTGGAAAAGGGCATGCTGAAGGGACTACCCAGTCAGCAGTGTCTGACGGTACGATAGTGGTGCGCGATCAGGCTAATCAGAAGCAGGATACCGCCACGCTGAGTCGTGACACGGCACATGCCAACGACAGCATCAGCCCGATCTTTAACAAAGAGAAAGAACAGCAGCGACTGCAGACCGCGCAGATGATTGGCGAGATTGGCAGTCAGG